>OLGB01000651.1_pt1 | contig 47499 bp, 41 predicted proteins | sample 1605691 | NCBI WGS metagenome assembly OLGB01 (sample SAMEA3888925, study PRJEB22519) | human gut metagenome | biome: human gut; feature: human-associated habitat; material: faeces | place: Denmark | collected 2010
GTAAGGAAACCTTGCTGCGCAAGGCTTCCGGCCCCACCGCGCATGTCGCTGGGGCTGGATTACACTTGGAGGGCTGCGGCCCTCCAAGCCTCCCATGGAGTTTTTCGACAGGCTTGTTACCGCGCGGACCCTTTGGAAATGACGGAAGTTGTGGTATACTATGGATGGAAATCAAAAAAGCGGAGGAGTTGCAATGGCTATATACGAAACCTTTCAATCCGTAACGGGACAGGAGCTGGAAAAGGCGCTATGGCCCGTAGAGAAGCCCAAGGCCGTGGTGCAGCTGGTGCACGGCATGGCCGAGCACATCAGCCGGTATGATGAAACCGCGCAAAGGCTGAACGCGGCGGGCTATGCCGTAGCCGGGCATACGCATTTGGGCCACGGAAAGCACGCCAAAACCCAGGGCTACTTTGCGGAGGCAAACGGCTGGGACGCGCTGATTGACGACACGCACACCCTGCGCGAACAGCTGGATGAGGCCTACCCCGGCGTGCCGCATTTTCTGCTGGGGCACAGCATGGGCAGCTTTGTGGTGCGCACCTATTGCCTGAAATATGAAAAAGGCCTGAAAGGCGTAATCCTGAGCGGTACCGGCCACTTTGAGAAGCCCATTCTTACGGTGGCGGGCGCTGTGGCGGGGCTGCAATGCGCCCTGGGCATGGCGCAAAAGCCCAGCCATCTGGTGGAGTGGCTCAGCTCCGCGGGAAACAACAAGGGCTATGAAAACCCGCAGACCAAGTTTGACTGGCTTAGCCGCGACGGCGAGCAGGTGGCTGCCTATATGGCCGATCCCCACTGCAGCTTTACCTTTACCGCCAGCGCGTACCGCGATATGTTCAGCGGCCTTAAGCGCCTGTATCCCGAAAAGCTGGGCGCGATGGAAAAGGATATTCCCATATACCTGTTTGCGGGCGATATGGACCCGGTGGGCAGCCATGGCGCGGGCGTGCGCAAGGTGGCCGAGGAGCTGCGCGACGCAGGCGTAAAGGACGTGACCGTTAAGCTGTACAAGGACGGGCGGCATGAAATGTTCAACGAGCTGAACAAGGAGGAAGTGCGCGCGGACCTGATTGCATGGCTGGACAGCAAGCTGTAAAAAACAATTTTGTTAAAATTTAATTTCCGAATTGTTAAACGTTTCGTGGTGTGTTACAATATTCGCATCACGAGGCGTTTTTTTGCGTAGAAATGCCGGAAGGATGGGCAGAGATGACCGGGAACGAGATTCGCGATAGGCTTTCGGCGGTGAAGTGCTTTATGCTGGATATGGACGGCACCTTCTATTTGGGAAACCGGCTGCTGGAGGGCTCGTTGGATTTTTTAAAGGCGCTTGAACGCACGGGGCGCAAAGCCATGTTCGTAACCAACAATTCCAGCAAATCGGCGGATGTGTATGTGCAAAAGCTTAAGCGCATGGGCGTGGAGGAGCCGTTTTTGAATGTGCTTACCTCCGGCCAGGCGGCGGGGCGGTATTGCCTGCGGGAGTTTGCGGGCAAGCGCGCCTTCCTGCTTGGCAACGATATGCTGAAGGGGGAGCTTGAGCGCATGGGCGTGGCGATTGATAACGAAAACCCAGACTATGCGCTCATCGGCTACGATACCACGCTGGATTATGAAAAGATGACCCGGGTGTGCGACCTGGTGCGCGCGGGGCTGCCCTACATCGCCACGCATCCGGATTTCAACTGCCCCACGGAAACGGGCTTCGCGCCGGATATAGGGGCCATTATCGCCTTTATTGAGGCCAGCGCGGGCCGCAGGCCGGATGTGATTCTGGGCAAGCCCTACGCGGGCATTGTGGAGGAGGCGCTGCGCATCACCGGGCTTCAAAAGCGGGAGCTGGCCATGGTGGGCGACCGCTTGTACACAGATATCGCCACGGGCCGCAACTTTGGCATTTTGAGCATTCTGGTGCTCACCGGCGAGGCCAAGGTGGAGGACATCGCCAAAACCGGCGTAGAGCCGGACCTGATCTTTGAACGCCTGAGCGCCATGAACCAGTACCTGTAACAGACGGAGGATAACGCAATGAAACGATTGATGGCATTGCTGATGGCGGCGCTTGCCCTGTACCCCGTGGGCGCGGGCCTTTTTGCCGCGCGTGCGGATTGGGTTGCCGCCGCGGCGGAGGCGCAGGGCGAGAACGCTGCGGGCACGCAGGAGCCTGAACCTGCGGCGGCTGCCCCGACCCTGAAATACGGCGACCAGGGCGACGAGGTGGCCCGTTTGCAGGAGCGGCTGAGCGAGCTGGGCTACTACTCCGGCCGCATCAGCGGCAACTTTTTGGAAGGCACGCAAAACGGCGTAAAGCGTTTTCAAACGGATTATGAGCTGGAGGTTACAGGCGAGCTGGACGCCCAAAGCGCCGCCGCGCTGGAGAGCGCCAAGTACCGCGCGCTGCGCTATGGCGACGACGGCGACGATGTAAAGCGCTTGCAGCAGTATTTGAAGGAGCTAAACTACCTGGAAGCGCGGGCCACAGGGAAATACCGGGCCGCCACCCAGGCTGCCGTAAAGGCGTTTCAGGAGGCCGTTGGCTTAGAGGCAACCGGCGAGGCGGATTTGGATACGCAGCGCGAGCTGTTCAGCGGCCAGCACCTGGCCAAGGGCGCGCAGCCCACGCCCACGCCCGCTCCCGACGCCGACCTGGGCGATATCAACGACGTGGTGATCGCGGGCGACGGCGAAAGCACCGCCGATAGCGTTGGCGCGAGCGAATACACCAAGAAGCTCTCGCGCGGGGCCAAGGGCACGGAGGTCAAGGAGGTGCAGACCCGCCTGACGGAGCTGGGCTTCTTTGACGGCCCTATCAGCGGCAATTACATGAACCAGACCGTGGCCGCAGTGAAGGCGTTTCAAACCCACAACGGCCTTAGCCCCGACGGCATTACCGGCAAGGAAACCTGGGATATGATGTTTAACAGCGCGGACGTGGTAAACGCCAGCGCCACGCCGCGCCCCACGCCTGTGCCCACGCCCGTGGCCTATGCCATTACCGTGGACGTGCGCAACCAGGTAACCATTGTGTACGGGCGCGACGAGCAGGGCGAGTTCACCGTGCCGGTCAAGCGCATGGTGTGCTCCACCGGCCTTAAGGCCACGCCCAGCGACGTGGGAGAGTGGACGCTTAACGGCCGCAAGGCGCGCTGGTGCTATTTCTCCAAATGGGGCAGCCATGCCCAGTACTGGACGCGCATCAACGCCAACATCGCTTTCCACAGCGTAATCTACAACCGCGTGGATTACAACGCCATGAGCACCAAGAGCTATAACAAGCTGGGCCAGCGCGCATCGCACGGCTGTATCCGCCTTTTGGTGAGCGACGCAAAATGGATTTACGATAACGTTGGCGAGGGCGTGGTGGTAACCATCACCGAGGATTTGCCGGACGACGAGGAGCTGCGCAAGGCCGTGGCCGCCCCGCCGCTCAACAGCTCCAAAACCGGCCCCGTGAGCACGCCGGAGCCCACGCCCGAGCCCGTATATACAAGCGGCACAGCGCCGTCCGAACCATTGCGCAAGCTGAAAAAGGGTTCCCAGGGCGAGGATGTGTACTACGTGCAAGCCAGGCTCAAGGAGCTGGGCTATTATACCGGCACCGTGACCGGCGGCTATTACAGCGGCACCGTCAAGGCCGTGAAGGCGTACCAGAAGGACAACGGCATCTATCCTTCCGGCGAGGCAACGGTGGAAACGCAGGAAAGCCTGTTTGCCGAGGCGCTGGCCCAAAGCGCGCCCACGCCGGAGCCGACGCCCGAGGCTACGCCGGATCCCACGCCAAGCCCAACGGCCGGGGCTGCGCCGGAACCAACGCCTGGCCCAACGGCCGGGGCTGCGCCTGAGGCGTAAGGGTTTCTTAAGCCTATCCGCAGGGCGGGAGGCGGCCATGTCTTGCATTCCTGTAAAGCAGCGGTTTTTTCCCGCTGCTTTTTTTATCTGCTTTTGATATCCCGGGCTTGCGCACCGTCATGATAGATGTCATTGCAATGGCGGCACACGATAGGAAGGTGGGCGACACCATGGACGAACACGCGTTTGAGGCTGCGGTGCTACGGCTGGAAAAAAAGCTGTACCATACGGCCCTTGGCATTTTGTGGAATGATGCGGACGCTGCGGACGCTTTACAGGAAACGGTTTTTCGCGCCTGGCGGCATTTGCCGTCCCTTCGGGAGGAGGCGCGGTTTGACGCATGGATGATGCGCATCCTCATCAACGAATGCCGCAACATCCAGCGGCGCAGCCAGCGCCGCATGCTGCCCCTGGATGAGGCGGCGGCTGTGCAGGCGCCTGTGGAGGACGGTTTTTTGCGCGAAGCGCTGCGCGGGCTGCCGGAGAAATACCGCTTGCCGCTGATTCTACATCATGTGGACGGGTATGGCATTGCCGAGATCGCGTCCACGCTGCGCCTTCCGCAAACCACGGTTCGCGGAAGGCTGCATGTGGGACGCGGAAAGCTAAAGGCGCTTTTGGAGGAGGCGGAATGATGAAACTGGATTTGGAAAAAGCCTTTCCCAGCGAAGTATCCCCCATGGTGCACGCCCGCGTAACGGACGCATTGCGGGAGGTAGAAAGCATGGATATGAAAAGAGCGCGGCCGGCTGCGGGACTGGCGCTGGCAATCCTTTTGACGCTGGCGGTGCTGGGCGGCGCGGCGGCGCTGGTGGGCAGCGGCGTATTGGACTTTGTATTTGGCAGGGAAACGCCTACGCAACGGCAGGTAGAGATGGTGCAGCCGGTAGACGCAACGCACGAGGGCGAGGATGTAGGGGTTTCCGTTACGGACGCCTTGTTTGACGGCGAAAGCCTGAGCCTTGGCGTAACCTTCCGCCTCAAGGCGGGCGGAAAGCCTGTGTTTGCGCTGATTAACCACCTTACGCTAAACGGCGCGCCGCTGCTGCGCGAAACGGGCACCATTGAAAAGATGTGGCTGTGCGACCCCTTCGCCCCGGGGGCGGGCGATGTGGTACGCGGGCTAACGGCCAGGTTTGATGATGGCGACGCGGCGCTTAGGGAGGGCAACGAGCGTGCCCGCAGCCTGTGCCTAGAAACCGGCAAGGCCGAGGTGAGCCTGGGCCTGACGCTTTTGTGCCCCAAGGATGAGGCGGTTGGCGTTGGAACGGATTTGCCCTATGGGGAGTTGCAGCAGCAGGTAACCGAGCTGAACCGCCAGGGAAAAACGCCCGTATGGGACGACGAGGGAAACCTGATTCCCACCTGCAACCTGGATTGGATTGAAGCGGAAGATGCGCAAAGCATCAGTGAAACGGAAGGATATACGCGCTTTGCGGCCATGGAGGTGCTGGACGCGTTCACCCTGAACTTTGCATTGGACGCCACAGCGGGCAAAACCGGCGACCGGCAGGACTTTACCGCCAGGCAGAGCGTGATTTGCGACGGCCGCAGCACCATCACCTTTGAAAAGGTGCTTTTGACGGAGATGGGATTGTCCATACGCCTATCCATCCTGCCCGAGCCGCCGTTCACCACGGCGGAGGATGTGCGCGACCTCTATTCCTTCTTTGCCTTCTATACGCTGGACCGGCAGCCGCTTTCGTTCCAGGATACTTTTTTGGAGGGAGGCAGCGGCCTGGAGGAGCTGCCGGACGGCACGCTGCGGCAGGTGGTGGAATACGATTTGCCCGCGCTGACCGAAACGCCGGAGGCTTTCCTGATGGTGCCCTATGACTTTGAGGCTGGCCCGGAAAATCCAAGATGGGACGACGCGATTGTGGTAAGGCTTGAGCAGAAAAGATAGAAAATGGGTAGCCTCCAGCACCGGATTTGAAAAAAAGGGTATGCACCTAATGGCAGTAGCCCATAAGGAAGCATTACAAAAACTATGAATAAAGTCAGGTAAACGGAAAAATAGAAAACTCTATGTGATTGAAAAATCTTTCGCATAGAGTTTTTGTTTATTCAAACGTCTATCATGGTATTTGGATATTAATCCTTGTTCTTTAAAAACAAAAATCGTTCCTAATAAATAATAAATTGTTCTCATTTTATTAAATTTCGTTCTTTACATTTCGCATTCGTTCCAGTATAATAATAAAGGAGGTGCGAAATGAAATATTCAATTGAAATAGGAAAAATCATAGAGGGCTCATTAAAACATGATCAAACCAAAGTTATTAACTATACAAACCAATTGATTTCTAAACTTGAAACAGATGGTGAAACACGAGCAGTCGCTAAATTCAAAAAATTATTGTCGGCACAAACAGAAATGTCTTTGACTGCCATGGGAAATAACGCAAAGAGTTTATCGATTCCTGTTGATACAGAATCCAGAACTACGCTTGCTGATATTATTTATCCAGATGAGAATAATATCGAGGTGATATTATCCAAAAGAAATGCTGATAAATTGGACTCATTTATTTTAAGCTATAAAAATGCCGACAAACTAAATGACTTAGGTATAGGGGTATCTAATACGTTGTTGCTATATGGTCCACCTGGATGCGGAAAAACAAAATGTGCTTATTTAATTGCAAAACAACTAAATCTACCACTGGTTATTGCTCGACTTGATAGCCTTATCTCATCTTACCTAGGCACAACGGCCAAAAATATTCGTAATTTATTCGAATTTGCTCAAAAAATCCCATGTGTTCTGTTTTTAGATGAATTTGATGCAATAGCAAAGGCGAGAGACGATAATAATGAATTAGGTGAGCTGAAACGTGTGGTTAATAGTTTATTACAAAATGTGGATTCCATGAGTAAAGATAGTTTGCTTTTAGCCGCAACAAATCATCAACAACTATTAGATTCTGCAGTATGGAGAAGATTTGATTATAAGTTAGAAATTGAGTTACCTGATAAAGAAGCAATCAGTAAACTAATATATTTGTTTACCGGTCACATGGGAACTCTTAGCGAAAAAGATGTTACTGAACTTTCAACATTATTTTATGGACTGAGTGGTGCAGAAATTGAGGAGCTGATTACAAAATCAATAAGAAATGCTGTTATTCACAACCACTTTTTTGATAAAAAAAATATCTATGAGGAATATTTTATTCTTCAAAATATATTACCTCAAAATTGTAACGACACTCGAAAACTACTTCAAATCAAAGCAAAATATTTAAGGAAATGTAACGAGAAAATATTCAGCCTACAAGTTATTGCTGACGTTTTAGGAAGTTCCAAAACAACTATACAAAAAATTATAAAGGAGGCCGATATACATGAGTAAAAACAATCTACCAATAAAAATAATTCTTCAAAAGACAGACGATATCTTTAGTAATCCCGGTGGTGGAAAAACCAAATTTTTCAGTGAGGTAACACCACAATTACAAATAGACATTTCTAATAAATTTGAATCTTTATTGGAATATTATAATGATGTTTTTGAAGAAAATGAAAATATTCCCGCTATCGGTAAGGTGATAGTTAAGCCTGAAGCAATTGCCAAGTCACATAAACCGGATGATTTATGTAGAAACTGTCCTATTATAGGAACTGAAGATTTAAATGAAATCTATATTAAGGTGAAGAAAAAATCTATACAAGAAACGGTTAAATTGGTTATGAATCCACCGTCAATAAAGTTTAAAGCCAATATGACCGCAGTTTCAGATACGGAAGAAACTGAAAACTACACCTGGTTCCCCAGACTACATTAAAAGTGTTATTGGCGTTGGTTACAAATTTGAAGTATTGTCATAAAGACCATGAGGCAATTTTTATTTGTCTTATGGTCTTTATTAGATATGGTAGGTGGTGAAGGAACATTAGGGAGACTTTACAGCTTGTGCTGCAAGGGAAAATTATCCGAACATTTCTTTCAAAAATGCCTCTGTCGCTGGCTTTCTATGATGTATTCGGGATAATCATCGGTTATAAATTTGAATATCTGTCTGCTCCATAAAATCCGTCGTAGGAACAACTGCGGCGGATTTTTTTGCAAATTTTTATTCAGACGGCAACTTTCCCCTAAAAAATGTACAGATATATGAGGGGATTATTTTATAACAACTTACTGACAGATACAGAAAAACCGGCGTGACCTCTGCCACGCCGGTTTTACCGGGATTTTAGTTTACTTCCTTATGGGCCTCCGGCTAAAGTGCATACCCTTTTAAAATGGCTTATTCCATGGAGGCGCTTTACCATTCTGCCCGCCGAATGGCGCTCATTAACGCACAGCACTTTTCCTGAGGCGCATGAAACAGCATGATCTGCCTCGTGCCGAGCACACGGCTGACTTCCAGCACGTCCGCATAGTCCAGATGAACCTTAATGATGCTTCGGAACGTCTGAAGCATCACGCGGTTTTTCTCCCTCCACGCGGAATCCGTCAACAATGCCGCCGGAGTTCCCGGCGCAGCGTAGCCGGAGATAACAACGCCATTCGCCTCATCTTTCGCAAAGCGCTGTAAATAATAGTGCGCTTCAGCGGTGGTCAGCATGCCGTCTGTCGTCAGGTAAATCCCGTAGGGTGCATCGCAGGAACGTTCGCGTTGGTTTTGCGTTCGTACGCAGCGTACATGCTCAAGGCTGGTGCTGGGCAAGTCCCTGCGAATCCACACGGATTGCGTTAACAGGTTCTGGAGGCTTTCCAAAATGCTTTCTTCCGCCCAGATGGGAATGTGACGGAAACAGCGGGCCAAATGCAGCAGCATATCGCATCCCCGGCCCTGGGAAGGAACCGGTAAAAGCAGATGGCCGTTCTGCGCGACGATCGTTTCAGCGATACGCTGCAGCGTGCGGTATTGCTCGGCCTGTTTCAACGTACCGGCGGCATAAGCGCTGTTGAGCACCGCCGCCTGACACCGGGGCGGCATGTCCACCGTCAGGGTTGCGGAGCACAAGCACATATCGCCCGAGTAAAACAGCGGCCACGGTTCCCGCGTATCCCAGCCAATGGCATACCAAAAGCTTCCAACCGTATGCCCGCTTCGGCCGGCCAGTATGCAAAACGCTCCCAGCGTGTTTTGACCATGCTGCAGTGCGGAAAAGCGCACGGCCTGTACGTGCGCGTCCTCATAGGGCAGGGCAACGCCATGTTCCCGGCAGTACTTCATCCACTTGCGCATCATGGCGGGGGCGGCATGAATGGTTTCCTCAGAAGCATATACGCAGCCGGTATATCCCATGGCATACAGCAGGGGAAGGGCGGCGCAATGATCCTCGTGGCAATGGGTGAGGAGCACCATGTCCAGGGAGGCGGCAATGCGCGGAGTCAACGCGGGATAGATTTCCGAAGGATTGCCTAGCTCTCGCTTGACGCCGCAGTCCAAAAGAAGATTGCCCCGATCTGATGTAAAAAGGAAGCAGTTTCTTCCGTTCTCGCCGCACCCGCCCAGGGATATAACAGCGCCTCCATTCAATGCGAGGGATGGCTGCACAGCTTCCATACGCGTTCCACCTTCTTTGAGCTATTATTCCAATTGGTTATAAGCATGAATTCCTTTTTATATTATACAACTTATTTGTTTTATTTCTTATTCTTTTATGCTATGATCTCATTACGATATAGAATGAATACTGGAAGGGGGCGGCGGTATGGATACCGAAAAAATAAAGAGCTTGTGCGCCGTAGTGGAAACAGGCAGCATGTCGGAGGCGGCGCGCGGTTTGTACTGCTCACAGCCTGCCGTTTCTAAGCACATTGCCGCGTTGGAGGATGAATTTCAATGCCGTATTTTCATCCGCGAAGGCAAGCGGCTGATTTTGACAGAAGGTGGGAAAAGGATTTACGCCTTTTGCACGCGCTATCGCGAGGATTACCAACAGCTGCAAAACGCGCTGTACCACTTGCGCTTGCGGGAAAACCACTGTATCGCGTTTGGCGCCACAAATTTTATAGGCACCTATCTGGTGCCGCAGGCGCTGGCCGCATACAAGGAAACGTATCCGGACCGGCAGATCGTCTTTACGATTGATTTTTGGTCCAATCTGCTTGCCCTGCTCATGCGCGGTGAAATCGCCTTTGCGCTGGCGCCTCAAACGGACGAGCTGCTTGCCAGGGAGGAATTGGAGCGCTTTGCGGTTGCGGAGGATCCCATGTGTCTGGCGCTTCCCGCCGGGCATGCGCTCGCAAGAAGGAAAGCGATTTGCGCGGCGCAGCTGCTGCGTATTCCCCTTCTTGTGCCCCAGGAAACGTCCGCCGCCAGGCGCTTTGTAATGGAACGGTTCGCAGCCCTTGGTTTGACGCCGCATAACCTGATTGACCTGGGAACGACGCAGGCGGTCAAGCAGGGCGTGGTGAACGGCCTGGGCGTGGGCATACTATCGCGCCGGTCGGTACGGATGGAGGAGCAGGCCGGAAAGCTGATTTGCCGCCCGGTTGAAGACCTGCATCTAATCCGAACGTTGTATGTTATTAAAAGAAAGACCAGGCCCCTCCTTGAGGAGGAGCAGGCTTGGGTGGATATGCTGCGCCGCGTGTCCGCTCAAAGCTTAATATAAAGGAATAAAAGGAGCAAAAGGATGAACGCAAGGCTTTATGGAGGCGCCGCACTGGCTGAAGCGGTCAAGGCCGCTTACAAAAAAGGCGAAACGGATTATTTTCTCAATCCCATGGTGCTTGTGGACGCGGCAGGAAAGCCCGTTGGTACGGTGCAGGATGGCGACTCCGTCGTATTTTGCTGCCGTAGGGGCGAGCGTGAAATTGAACTGACAGATATGTTTGTAGACCCCGGCTTTTCCAAGGTGGAGCGCGCCTATCTGCCGCATTTGGATTTTTCTATCCTAACGCTTTATCACGACAAATTTAAGACCCTGCCCGTGGCCTTTGCGCCCGCCAGGGTGGAAGCGTCGCTTGCCCAGGCGATTAGCGAAAGCGGGAAAACGCAGCTGCATTGCGCGGAATCTGAAAAGTTTGCGCATGTGACCTTCTTTTTCAACGGCGGCCGCAACGAACCGTTCGCCAATGAAACGGATGTATGCGTGCCCTCGCCCAAAGGCGTCGCGTTTGACACGGTTCCCGCGCTTAGCCTGCATGAGGTGGTAAAGCAGACGGCCGCAAAGCTGGGCACGGTGGATTTTGCCGTGGTCAACTTTGCAAATGGCGATGTGATTGGCCATACCTCCAATGCGCGCGCAAAGCTGGAAGCGGCGCGCGCCGTCAGCGCAGAGCTGGAAACGCTGGTGGCGGACGCGGTGTCCAAAGACTATGTGGTAATGATTACGGCAGATCACGGCAATATTGAAACCTTGTACGGCAAAAACGGGCAGCCGCATGTGGCGCATACCACAAACCAGGTTCCCTTCCTTGTGATGGATCCCCAAAGCAAATCCTCCGTGCGGCCCTACGACGGCGTACTGGGCGATGCGGCGCCTACTGTGCTGCAAGCGATGGGTATCGCCCAGCCTGCGCAGATGAGCGGCTCTACCCTCACGCCCAGCCATGCGTACGGGGAGAACCGGCGTGTGCTGCTGGTAATCCTGGACGGCTGGGGCCTTGGTACCCGGGACGAAAACGACGCGATCTTTCTCGCCGATACGCCGTATTGGGATAAGCTGCTACGCAACCAGCCCTATGCCCGGCTGGACGCGTCCGCAGAGGCCGTAGGGCTGTGCGCGGGGAAGCCGGGGAACTCCGAGGCGGGACATATGAACCTTGGCGCGGGACGCATTGTTCCCCAGGACGATATGCGCTTGGAAAGTGCGATGGCGGACGGGACATTTGCGCACAATCCCGTGTTTGGTAAGCAGGCGGAACGATGCGTTGAAAGCGGCAGGGCGCTGCACCTGCTGTCGTATTTGACGCATGCTTCCTCGCACGGCTCTATCGACTATCCGCTTGCCCTGGTGCGCATGGCCAAGGAAAAGAGCCTGGAGAAAATTTACCTTCACATTATCTTTGACGGGCGCAGCACTGAACCCGGCAGCGCGCCAAAGCTGCTGCTGGAACTGGATGAAGAACTGGCGCGCATTGGCGCGGGTAAGGTGGTAGGCGGCGTGGGCCGCGGGCTAGCCCTGGATCGCGACGGGAATTATGATAAGGTGAAAAAGGCCTATGACGCGATGGTTCTTGGCGCAGGTACGCCCTATATGGAGGGCTGACCGTCCTGCGCGCCACGGCGCGATTGAAGCCGGTATTGCTTGGGCGTCATCCCGGTGGCGTTTTTAAACTGTACAAAAAAGTACTGGATATTTTCCACGCCGATTAGCGGGCCAAAATCCTTGATTTTTACATCCGTTTCCGCTAAAAGCCGCTTGGCTTCTTCCATGCGCAGGGTAGTGATGTATTCTGCCACGGACATACCGTGCGCCTGACGGAACAGCCTTCCCAAATACGCCGGCGACATGGAGAAATGATCCGCCAGCGTTTGAAGGTTCAGCCCGGGATCGGTGTAGCTATCGCGTATCATGCGCAGTACTTCGTTTAACAGCTGCCCCTGTCGGTTTCGGCGGTCCTGACGGATTTTTTCGGTGATGGGTTCAAAGCGGGCAAAGAAATACCGGTCAATTTCCGAGAGCCGCTCCGTGCGCGCAAGCTGGCTGACGAACTCCTTCCTTGACTCCTTATAAGGAGGCAGCGTTTCCGGGAACATTTCATAATATAACTTCAAAACGGAACGTGCCAGATGCGTTAGAGAAAACTCAACGCTCTGGTATGTTTTTCCTTTGAGAAGCGATAGGAAGGTTAGATACGTTTCCTTTACGGCCTCATCGTTGCCTAGGCGTAGCGCCTCGATAATCCGCTCGCTTTGCTGTTCCGCCAGAACGGTCGAGGATTCCAATGCAGGCATGCCGGCAATCACGCGCACAGATTGCCCTTCATGCAGGAAACGCAGCTGGTAAGCCTCCAAAAGCCGCTCATAGCTGGGGGCCAGCTCATTCCAACCGGTTACCGCCTGGTCAATGATCACATACCAGCGCGGATAGGCGGCTACCATTTCGCGGCACAGCGCAAGAATTGCCTGCGTATCTGCGGGCTGCATCAGCAGAACCGTGTGATCGCCTGGTACGGAAACGGCCTCGCTGTGGGGAAAGCGGGGACGAACGAAGTCCATAAGGTGTTCCAGCCGGTTTGTGCTCACAAAGATCGGTACCAGGGGTTCGCCGTCCCGGATGGACATGTCGTATTCCTCGGCAATCATGCCGGTTGCGTTTTCCTGGCCAAGCATAAGGCCCGAAAGCACGGAGTCGCGCAGCATGCGCAGCAGCGCGTCGTTGATGCGGGTGGAGTCGGCAGAGCGGGATATAAGCGCGTTTAGCTGCTCAACGGGGTTTTTCTTGCGGTCGGGCGCGGTTTCAATGCCCGAGAGCGAGGTGCGTATATAGTGGAACGGCATCCACAGGCGCACGGCAATTAGCACCGTGCCAATGATCAGAGCAATAAAAGCCAGCACAACCAGCAAATAGACGCTGCTTTGCATTTGCGTTAGGCCGGTGAGGTATTTTTCGTAGGGAAGCAGGCGCACATAAAACCAATCGCGGTTTTCCATGCTGGTAAAAAAGCATAGCTTCTGACTGCCGCCGGCTCCCTTCCAAACGAAATCCCCCTTTTGCTCCCCGCGCAGGAGCCTGTCGCTGAGCTTTTCCACAAGGGGGAAGTCATTCTCATCAAAACCGGCGGAAACGGCGACAAGCTCTCCCCGAGAGTCAATGATGATAGCCGCTTCATCCAGCTTTTTGCCGAAATAGAGCTCGGAAAACCATTGGTTGCTGATGTTGAGCATCAGCACATTATCGGACGGCTCGCCGTTGCTGGTCAAATCAAACAGGAGGAGCGAAAACATGTCCTGGTTGGCGCTGCTAGAGGATGCGGCGGAATGGCGGCGTATGGGCTGAAGCCGTTGATCTGCCGTTCTGCTACGTATCATTTCCACGGCGGCCTGGTCGCGGAAAAGGGGGGCATAGTCGCTTACGGCGCCGGTGGAGAGGGTGCTGTACACATAGTCCTGCTTGCCGTTATAAACATAGATGGAGTCAATGACGGAGCTGGAGGCGGTGAAATCGTTCAAAGCGCGGATACCGTCAATCATATCGGCGTTGGACAGGCTATCATAGGTACGCAGCTTTTTCACGCTATGGATATTAAAAATCTGCGCAGAAAAATTTTGCAGGATTCCTTCCGCCATGGAGGCTGTGCTGTTGACCTGTTTCACAAAGTCGCTGTTAAGAGTGTTGACGGACTGCCACAGCGCGTCCTGAAAACCATAATACATCGCCAGGAACACACCCACAACAGCGATGGAAATACAGGCCAGCAGCAGGTAGAGCTTGCGATAGGAGGCTTTGTTAAACTGCTCGTTCATTTCTACTTGCCCCACCCTAGTTATAATTTCATTGACAGAATACCACAGCTTTTGGACATTTCAAATAGGTCAGAGAAAAAACTTTAAAAATTGAACTTGCCCAAAAACGTTCAATTTTTGCACTTTACAGAATGGAACTTGTGGATTTATGCTGAAAACGACGAAACGGAGCCTTGTAAAAAGAGTTCCGAATTGAAAAATGAAAGAAGGTTTCCGACATGAAGAAGATCCTGGCTCTCGTGCTTGCATGCGCCATGGCGCTGTCCATCACTATGGTTGCCTGCGCTGAAGCGGACCCCGCCAGCTACTCCGGCAATGTGATGATGTACTCCTCCGCTGGCGAGGACATTGTTTTAGCAATCAAGGCAGCCTTTGAAGAAAAGTATCCCAACGTGACGCTGGACTACTACGCCGCTACCTCCGGCAAGTGCGTAACCAAGCTGGCCACTGAAATGCAAGCCAACGCCGTGGCGTGCGACGTGTTTTGGCCCGCGGACTTTTCCACTACCATCTCCATGAAAAACAGCAACCAGCTGCAACGCTATGTATCCAAGTTTGACAGCACCATTGACCCCAAGTTTAAGGATCCAGACGGCTATTTTACCGGCGCCCGCATGCTGGTTTTTGGCTTCACTTATTCCACCATTGCCTGCACGCCCGATGAAATTCCCGCGAACTATGACGAGATTTTGACGGATAACTTCTATAACCAGATCCTCCTGTCCGACCCCACTGGCTCGGCTTCCACCCGCGCGCTTGTGTACGCCTTCGTCAACAACGAAAAATACGGCTGGGAGTACTTTGAAAAGCTTAAGGAGCTTGGCGCGGAGCTGGAATCCTCCTCCGGCGCTGTAAACAACAAGGTCGCTTCCGGCTCCTACAAGCTGGCCTTCGGCCTGGACTATACCACTCGCAACCTGATTGCGGAGGGCTCCCCCGTGGACTTTAAGAACACTACCGATATGATTGCCATGGCGGCCCCCATCTGCATCCCCGTTGGCGCTCCCAACACCGAACTGGCCCAGCTGCTGTACGATTTTATCCTGGATCCCGAAGGTGGCCAGCTAATTTTGACCCAGTTCTACACTACGCCCGTCGCCAGCGGCGTAGCCCTGCCCGAAGGCATGCTGGACGCCGCTTTCATCGCTGAAAACGCCATGCCTATCGACTTTGTGGATTTGTCCAATACCAGCACCGAGCTGCTTGATCGCTTCGACGCGATTTTCAAGAAGTAAGCTTCCATCTTGTCACAGGCAGAAAGAATGTCATATGGCGGGGCTGGCAGGCAGTTGTTACAAACTTGACTGCCGGCCCTTTCCAAAAGCTTCGCTTGCGTACATACCGCCGTATTTGTGCGCTTGCGGAAAGGGGGATCTCACGCTTGGTCAAATATGAAAATATCACCGTGCGCTATGACAGCCATACAGTGGTAGAAAATTTTTCCCTTGAAATCCATAAGGGCGAAATCCTAGGCATCGTAGGCCCTTCGGGCTGCGGGAAAACCACGCTGGTGCGCGCGCTAGGCGGCTTTTTGAACCCTGACCAGGGAGAAATCTACATCAACAATGAACTGGTTTACAGCAAAACCAGGAGGATCAACCGCCCGCCAGAGGCCCGCAAGCTGGGCATCGTATTCCAGGACTACGCCGTATGGCCGCACCTGTCCGTGTGGGACAACGTGATGTATCCGCTGAAAAAGCGGCGCGTTCCCAAGGAAAAGGCGGGCGAAATGGTAAAGCATGCGCTGGAACAGGTGCAGATGAAAGGCTATGAAAAGTATATGCCGGCCCAACTGTCCGGCGGGCAGCAGCAGCGTGTGGCGATTGCGCGGGCGTTGACCTGCTCTAACGAGCTGGTGATTATGGACGAGCCCATCACCAACCTGGACGCGAAGCTGCGCGAAGGCATGCTGGAAGAAATCCGCGCGTTGCAGCAAAGGCTGAACACCACCATCATCTATATCACGCACGACCAGGAGGCGGCCTTGCAGCTTTGCGACCGCGTCGTCATTATGGAGCCGAGCGGCCGCATCAGCCAGATTGGCACGGATGAGGAGATCATTGAGCACCCCGCCAACCGCTTTGTGTTCAGCTTTATTGGCGTAAGCAATTTTATCCCTGTTGCACAAAAGGACGGCAAGTACTATCTGTGGCAGGCGCAGGAAGCGCTCTGCTATGCCAGCCAAATGCCCAAGGGGTATCTGGAGGGAAGGAAAAACGTAATGGGCGTGCGCCCTATGGACATTGTGTTCGACGATGACAGCCCCGTCAAGGGTGTGATTACACAGGCGGTGTTCCTTGGCAGCATGTACAATTTCTTTGTGAGGGTTAATGATATTGAGCTGCGCGTGCAGCGCTCCACGCTGGATTCCCTGGACGGCAGGGAATACCGCGAGGGGGAAACAGTCGGCCTGCGCTTCCTGAACGAGAAGTACTATGAGGCTGAAGAAAGCGAGGCGTCCGCATGAAAATGACGTTTAAGCGCAGCAACAGCGACCTGGCGCGCATGGACGGCAAGAAATTCAGTCTTGACCGGGTCATGACCATCCTGTGCTTCGTTATTATGACGACGGTGGTTATCCTGCCCGTGGTCATGATTATCTACAACACCTTCTGGGACGGTACCAAGCTGGATTTGGAAATGTTCGCCAGAGTTATCCTGCGTGAGGAAAACCTGGAGGCCATGAAGAATACCGTTATCATTGCAATTTTTGCAACGCTGTTCGCTACGGTTGTGGGTGTGTTTTTCGCATGGCTGCTGGGACGTAGCGACATTCCCATGAAGGGGCTGATGCGCTGGCTGTTCTCCATCCCCTTCATGATACCGCCGTTCCTTGCGGCGATGGCGTGGGACATGATGTTTTCTGGCCGAGGAGGGTACATCAACCGCCTACTGATGAGCGTGTTCAACTTACGGGACGCGCCCTTTAACATCAACACGGTGGCGGGCATTATCGTTATCGAGGTCATCTATTATTTCCCGTTTGTGTATATGCAGGTGGTTTCCGCACTGGAGCGCATGGATCCAACGCTGGAAGAATCCGCGCGAATCTCCGGCGCGAAGCAATGGTACGTGATTCGCAAAATTACGCTACCGCTGACGATTCCCGCAATCTCCTCTGGTACCCTGCTGGTGCTGATTACCTCCCTGTCCAACTACGGCATTCCCTCCATGCTGGGCTATTCTAAAAACATCTTTACCCTGCCTACCATGATTGTTGAACGCGTTAACCGCGCAGGCGGCGATTTCCAGGGGATCCGCGAAGCCACGGCGCTGTCCGTCGTGCTGGTGATTGTGGTGTCCATCGCGCTGTTTATACAGCGCAAGCTGCTCAAAGCGGGACGCTATGACATCATCAAGGGAAAATCTATGCGTCCTGCGATGATTAAGCTGCGTGCCGCAAAGTACCCGCTGCTGGTGTTCTCCATCATTTTCCTGGTGCTTGTTGTGCTTACGCCCCTTGTGATCATCCTGCTGGTCAGCTTCCTGCGGGCCTACGGGCTGCCGTTTGCGTGGGAGAACTTCTCCTTTGTGAATTATCGGAAGATACTGGTCGGCAATATCGCCGTTACCGATTCCATCAAGAACAGCTTGTTCCTGGGCTTCAGTTCTGGCCTTATATGCCTGTTCCTTGGCGTTATGCTTTCCTACGTGATCTACAAGGTTAAGCCAAAGGGAAGCGGCGCGTTGGAAACGCTGGCCGTGCTGCCATACTCCCTACCGGGCACGGTTATGGCCATTGGCTGCATCCTGGCTTGGAGCGGGGCCGTGTTTGGCATTACGCTGTACAATACCATCTGGATCATCATGGTGGCCTATATTGCCCGCTACCTGAGCTATACGCTCAAATCCTGCTCTGCATCGTTGCAGCAGGTGCACCTATCATTGGAGGAGGCGAGCCGTTCCTGCGGCGCTACCCATATGGAATCGCTAATGGATATTACCCTGCCGCTGATTAAGCCGGCCATGGTATCCAGCTTCTTCCTGGTGTTTCTGCCCGCCATGCGCGAGCTTACCACCTCCGTGCTGCTTTACGGCCCCAACAGCCGCACGCTGGGCGTTCAAATCCAGCAGCTGCGCGTAAACGGCTATATGACGCAGGCTGCGGCGCTTTCCGTGGTCACGATTGCCATTATAATGATCTGCAACGGTGTGGTGAAAGCCATCACCAAGGACAGGAAGGGCGTGTAACGATGGATCAGATAATGCTTACTCACGTAACCAAACGTTTTACCACCAAAACGCTTGGCACAGTTACCGCCGTGAATGATTTCTGCCTGAACGTTAAGGAGGGCGAGTGCTTCTCCTTCCTGGGCCCCTCCGGCTGCGGCAAAACCACGACGCTGCGTATGATCGCCGGGTTTGAGGATTTGTCCGAAGGTGAAATTTACCTGGGCGGCAAGGCGGTGTCCATCCGCGCAAAAAACCTGTACGTACCTCCGGAGGAGCGCAGGCTGGGCATGGTGTTTCAGGCCTTTGCCGTATGGCCCCATATGAACATTTTTGAGAATGTGGCATTCCCACTCAAGGTGCAGAAGCGTCCCCGCGCCGAGATTCAGGAGCGCGTAGCCATGGCGCTGAAGCATTGCAGCCTTGACGGCATGGAGAAAGTATTCCCCTCTGACCTTTCCGGCGGGCAGCAGCAGCGCATTGCATTGGCGCGCGCAATCGTGACCAATCCCAAAGTAATGCTGCTGGACGAACCCCTTTCCAACCTGGATCCCAAGCTGCGCGAAAGCATGCGCTTTGAAATCAAGAAGCTACAGAAGGAGTTCAACTTCACCATCATTTTCGTTACCCATGACCAGGCCGAGGCCATGGCGCTGTCCGACCGCATGCTGGTGATGGATATGGGCAAGGTGGTGCAGACCGGCACGCCGACGGAGCTGTACAATAAGCCGGCCAGCCGCTTTGTGCACAGCTTCCTTGGCCAGTCCAATTTTACCGACGTAGATATTGTGAACGGCCGCGTCTATCCCAAGAGCGATCACAGCCAGCCGCTGGGCGTGAACGCACCCGCCGGCGGCGCTTCCGCTATGGTGCTGGCTACTCGCCCCAATACGATTGACATCAACCATGAGGAGGGCTTCAAGGCCAAGGTGCTCAAGCGGGCCTTCCTTACCGACTTTACCGAGTACTTTGTGCGCGTCGGCGAGCAGTCTATACGCGTGCAGACGCCGCATCGCAACATGTTCCGCGCCGGCGACGACTGCTACCTTCGCTTCCCCAATCCCGTATGGTACGAGAGCGGCAAGGACGAAGCGGACGTTGAACGCGAGCGCAGGACGCTGGTTTAAGAGAAGGCGGCGCAGGAAACCGTAAACAGCAAAACGCTTTCAGACATTGCCTGAAAGCGTTTTTTGAAAGCTTGGAAACAGGACGCCCGCGCGGCAAGAGGGACAACGGGCCGTCTACCCCCTGCGCCAGATGGAGGGGTGGAACAGCACCAGGATGGGGAACAGCTCCAGGCGGCCCGCCAGCATAAGAAGACTTAACACCAGCTTGGCAAAGGGGCCGTAGGCCGCGAAGTTTTCCATGGGGCCCACATGCGCCATGCCCGGGCCCACGTTGCTTACGCAGGTGAGCGCGGCGGTGAAGTTGGTTTCCATATCAAACCTGCCTTCCAGCGAGATCAGGAACATGCCCGCCAAAATGAGCAGGATATATACAAAGAAGAACACGGCCACCTGCGTGAGCTGCTTTTCCTCCACGCCCTTGCCCTCAAAGCGCACAACCTGTACTTTGCGGGGCTGGAAGGTGTGGCGGATTTCGCGGCGGCCCAGCTTGCATAAAAGGGCGATGCGCACAACCTTGATGCCGCCGGCAGTGGAACCGGCGCAGGAGCCGATGAACATTAAAATGAGGATAAGGGCCTTTACGGCCTGCGGCCATAGGTTGAAATCCGCGGTGGCATAGCCGGTGGTGGACATGATGCTGGCTACCTGGAAGCTGCCGTAGCGCAGGGCGGTGAAAAAACCGCCGTATTGCGGAAGAAGCATGAGGGAGATGAATAAAACGGAACCCACGTACAGGCAAAGATACCAGCGCAGCTCCTCGCTGCGCAGCGCGTCGCGCCAGCCGCCGATCAAAACACGGTAGAACAGCGCAAAGTTCACGCCGAAAAGCACCATGAAAAAGGTGATGATACCATCGATGAGCGGGCTGTTGAACGAGCCTACGCTAAGCCCGTAATTGCTGAAGCCGCCCGTGCCCGCCGTGCCCATGGCATGAATGGCCGCATCATACGGGGACATGCCCGCGATGATCAAAACCGCAAATTCTATCAGCGTAAGCACGCCGTAGATGAGGTAGAGGATTTTGGCCGTGTCGCCCATTTTGGGCACGATTTTGCTCAGGCTGGGGCCGGGGCTTTCGGCGCGCACCAGATGGGAGGTGCGGCCCGTCATCTGCGGGAGCAGGGCCAGGGTGAGCACCAGCACGCCCATGCCGCCGATCCAGTGCGTAAAGCTGCGCCAAAACATTGCGCCGCGCGGCAAATTGTCAAATTGGGTAAGCACGGTCGCGCCTGTGGTGGTAAAGCCGGAAACGGCCTCAAACAGCGCGTCCACATAATTGGGGATAAGGCCGCTTAGCACAAAGGGCAGCGCGCCAAAGGCGCTTAGCAGCACCCAGGACAGGGCTACCACCAAAAAGCCCTCGCGGGCGCGCAGGTTTTTTTCCGTAGGACGGGCAAAGTGCCAGCAGGGCAGGCCCAGCGCGGCCAAAAGCAGGATGGTTATCAGAAACGCATACACATCCCCATCGCCGTGACCAAGGGCAATCAGGCAGGAGGGCACCATGGCCAAGCCCTCGATAAGCAGGATAGCGCCCAGCAGGTGTACGACCAAGCGTCTGTTCATTTGCGGATGACCTCGTTCAAATCGTTGATGCCGCTTTCGCAGGCAATGATGACGACGCTATCGCCGGCCTCGATATGGTCGTTGCCGAAGGGCACGATGACCTTGCCCTGGCGCACGATAACCGCCACCAACGTGCCTGGGCGTATATGCAGGTCGCGCAGGGGAATGCCGATATAGGGGTCCGTGGCCTTGGGGATGAACTCAAGCGCCTCGGCCTTGCCGTTCACCAGGCGGTAGAGGCGCTCCACCTTGGTGCCGCCCACGTTTTCACGGGCGCGCACATAGCGCAGGATGTTGGCGCAGGTGATGGATTTTGGGCTTACAATGCTGTCCAGGCCCATGGCGCTGATAAGATCCGCATAGGCGACGCGGTTGTTTTTCACAATCACCTTGGGCACGCCCTGGCGCGCGGCAAACAGGCCGGTCATGAGGTTTTCCTCATCGCGGTCGCACAGGGTGACAAAGGCGTCCATCTGGGTGAGGCCTTCCTGCTCCAAAAGCTCCTGATCCGTGCCGTCGCCATGGATGACGTTTACCTCCGGCAGGCTTTCGCTAAGCACGTTGGCCTTTTGGCCGTTGAGCTCTATCATGGAAACATGGATGCCCATGGGCACGATCATCCTGGCCAGGTAATAGCTGATGCGGCCGCCGCCCAGCAGCATAACGTTTTTTACCCGAAGCGAGTTTTTGCCCAGGTAACGGAAATAGGCCGTGATGGTGAGCATATCCGCCGCCACATGCACGCGATCGCCCGGGCGGATGACAAAATCGCCGTTTGGGATGATCACGTTGCCGTCGCGCTCCACGGCGGCATACAGCACCAGCGGCAGGCCGTGCAGCTTGCGGCTTAGATCCTTGAGGGGATAGCCGACGACCACGTCCTTTTCCTGCGCGCGGAACTCCACCATCTCCACCCGGCCCTTGGCAAAGGATTCGATGTTGTTGGCAAAGGGAAAGCGCAGCAGGCGGCTGATTTCCAGCGCGGTGGCGCGCTCGGGGTTGATGGCGATATCAATGCCCATTTCGCGCTGCAAAAGGGTGAGGCTGTCGTTATATTCCGGGTCGCGGATGCGGGCGATGGTGTATTTGGTGCCCAGCCGCTTGGCAATCAGGCAGCAGAGCATATTGGTTTCGTCCCCCGCCGTGGCGGCGATCAGGATGTCGGCCTTATCCGCGCCGGCGTCTACGAGGGTGGCGGCGTTCGCGCCGTTGCCGCGCACGCACAGCACGTCCAGCGTATCCTCGCTGCGCTGCAAAACCTCCTCGCTTCGGTCCACAATCACCACGTCGTGCTCCTCACGGGCCAAATGCTCCGCCAGGGTGTGGCCTATCTTGCCGTCGCCCACTACCAGGATACGCATACCAAAATTCCTCCGTCATTCACGGGTGTTTTTTATGGGTCGCAAACGCGACAGATATTATAGCATATCTTGTTGGATAAAGGAAGATGGAAGAAAACGGGGGATGTGATTGCCATTTTGTCCTTCCCGTGCTACACTACATGCAGTTTTTGGCGCGGGGAGGGCGTTTTTGTTGGAAAAACCGTATCGCGGGTTGGCCTGGCATGCGCCGGGCGGCAAAGCGCGCGCCGGGGCGCGCAGCCGGGCGCATGACCCCCTTGCTTACCAGGAGGAGGCGGACGCAGCCGCGCCGGAGGAGGAACCCGAGCGCGCATACCCTGACGGAAGCATCCCCAGCGAATGCTGGAACGCTTTCCGGGCCTTTGCCCGGAAAGCGCCCAAGGAGGAGGGAGGCGGAGAGCCGTGGAGCGGGATCTGACGCGGGGCGGCATTCGCAGGGGGTTAATTTTGTTCAGCCTTCCGCTGATTGCGGGCAATCTGTTACAGCAGCTTTACAATATTGTGGATACCTGGGTAGTGGGCCGGTTTTTGGGCAATGTGGCGCTGGCGGCTGTGGGCAGCGCCTTTTCGCTGATGGTTTTGATTACCAGCCTGCTGCTGGGCCTGTGCATGGGCGCAGGCGTTGTGATGAGCCAGCTGTATGGCCAGGGCGACCGCGAGGGGCTTAGGCGCGCCATGTGGAACGCCTTTGCGGGCATTGCGCTGGCTGCGGCGGCGCTGGAGGGGCTGGCGTTTGCGCTGCTTGGGCATATCCTGGTTTGGCTGCGCGTGCCCGCAGAGGCGGAGGAGGCGCTAAGCGCCTATTTGAGCGCGGTGTTTTGGGGCATTTCGTTTGTGTTTTTGTATAATTTTTTTGCCGCGGCGCTGCGTAGCGTGGGCAATTCCGTGGCGCCGCTATGGTTTTTGGCGCTGTCCACGGCTTTGAATATCGCGCTGGATCTGTGGTTTGTATTGGGACTGGAATGGGGCGTGGCGGGCGCGGCATGGGCCACGGTGATCGCGCAGGCGGCAGCGGCGATAGGCATCGCGGGCTATTTCTTCCTGCGCATGCCGGATATGCGGCCTGAAAAACGGCATTTTAGGCCCGACGGCGCGCTTATCAGGCGCATCGCAAGCGTATCGGCGCTTACGGGGGCGCAGCAATCCATCATGAATTTTGGCATTTTGATGATTCAAAGCCTGGTCAACAGCTTTGGCGTTTCGGCGATGGCGGCGTTTGCCGCGGGGGTGAAGATCGATTCCTTCGCGTATTCGCCCGCGCAGGATTTTGCAAACGGCTTTGCCACCTTTGTTGCGCAAAACGCGGGCGCTGGCCGCTACGACCGCGCGCGCCGGGGCCTGAAGGAGGCGGCGGCGATGTCGCTGGGCTTTTGCGCGGCGGTATCCGCTGCGGTTGCGATTTTTGCCAGGCCGCTTTTGTGCATTTTCATAGACCCCAGTGAAACGGAGATCCTGAACACCGGCATGCATTACCTGCGCACGGAGGGGCTGTGCTATGTGGGCATTGGGCTGCTGTTTTTGCTGTACGCCACCTACCGCGGGCTGGAGCGCGCGGGCATGAGCATTGTGCTGACGGGTATATCCCTGGGGCTGCGCGTGGCGCTGGCATATGCGCTTGCGCCCGTGTGGGGGTTGGACGCCATTTGGTGGGCCATACCGGTTGGCTGGGCCGCCGCGGATATTGTGGGGGTATGCGGGCTGCGCAGGGCCTTGCGCAGCGGGCGATAACGCGGCGGCGTCAACGCCTTAGGCCCCTTGGGCGGGCAAGCGGGCGCTTGCGGCTTGCCGCGCCGCGCGGCAGCCAGAGCCGGAAGCGCCAAATAGCCGCTTGACAAACCTATGGCATATTGACTATAATCGTACTGACAACCGAACACCTTATAGAGAGTGGTTGAGGGACGGGCCCAATGAAACCCGCCAACCGGCAGCGATGCATGGTGGCAAATCCCGCAGCGTGCATGCGCTGGCAGATAAGGTCATACCAATGCTCCTTTCGCGCCTGCAATGCCGCAGGCGCGTTTTTTCGTGGGCGAAGCGCGCCTGCCAGCCGCGGCCCTCACGCGGCGAAGCCTGCCCATACGGGTTGTCGCGGACATTTGTTTTATTAGAGGAAGGAGCGTTTGTACGATGCGAACGGTTTTTACCAGTGAATCCGTTACCGAGGGACATCCTGATAAGGTATGCGACCAGATTAGCGACGCGGTGCTGGACGCCATCCTCGCCCAGGACCCGCAGGCGCGCGTGGCGTGCGAAACCTGCGCCACCACCGGCCTTGTGCAGGTAATGGGCGAAATTACCACAACCGCCCATGTTTCCATTGAGGATATCGCGCGGCAGGTAATCCGCGATATTGGCTATGTGGATGAAGGCTTGGGCTTTTGCGCCGATAGCTGCGCGGTGCTTACCGCCGTGCACCGGCAGAGCCCGGACATCGCCATGGGCGTGGATCGCGCGCTGGAGGGCCGCGAGGCTGGCCAGATTGCCTCCGGCGCGGGCGACCAGGGCATGATGTTTGGCTTTGCCTGCGATGAAACGCCTGAATGGATGCCCCTGCCCATTTCCCTTGCGCACCGGCTTACGCGCAGGCTGGCGCAGGCGCGCAAGGAGGGAACGCTGCCCTGGCTCAGGCCGGATGGCAAGAGCCAGGTGACCATCGCGTATGAGGACGGCGTGCCTGTGGCTGTGGATACCGTTGTGCTGAGCGCGCAGCACAGCGAGGGGGTAAGCGCCGCTATCCTGCATGACGCGCTGATGGACGAGGTCATAAGCGCGGCGATGCCAAAGGCGTTGTGGACGCGGGATACCAAGGTGTATATCAACCCCACGGGCCGCTTTGTGCTGGGCGGCCCCGCGGGCGATACGGGCCTGACGGGCCGTAAAATTATTGTGGATACCTATGGCGGCTATGCGCGCCATGGCGGCGGGGCGTTCAGCGGCAAGGATCCCTCCAAAGTGGACCGCTCTGCCTGCTACGCCGCGCGGCGCGTGGCGCGCGAGCTGGTGGCCGCCGGCCTGGCGCGCCGCTGCGAGGTGGCGCTGGCCTATGCCATTGGCGTGGCGCGGCCGGTGAGCGTGCAGGTGAACACCTTTGGCACCGGCGTGCGGGCCGACGACGTTTTGAGCCGCGAGGTGATGGAAAAGTACGACCTGAGCCCGGACGGGATTATCCGCTGGCTGGATTTGCGCAGGCCCATTTACCGGCAAACGGCGGCCTACGGCCACTTTGGCAGGACGGATTTGGATTTGCCGTGGGAGCGAGACGCGTAACCGGGAAGGCTCGCCGTGCGGGCCCGTAGCCGGGCTTTGCTATCAGCCCTGGAAACGGAAGGAACATATGATTTAGGCAAAAGCGCCACCTGAAAAGTTGCTTTTCAGGTGGCGCTTTTGCTTTTCTGCGTTTCGACTGGGGGCGCTAAGGTACAAAGCGCCCTGCCGCGCACTGTTTTTTGGAAAATTTATGATAGATGCTTTTCAACGGCATGCCGCGCGGCCTCACGGCCGCAGCTGCTCAAACAGCAGGCGCATGAGGTCGGTGCCGTCCATGAGCACGGGCTCGGAAAGCATTTCCTCCTCGCAGAACTTGCGGGAGGGCACGGGCTTGCGCTCGCGAAGCGCCTTCTCCACGGCGCGGCTGTCGTAAATGGCATAGGGTACGGGGCTGCCGTCGTGCGTGCGGGTGGTGAGCAGGGTGGGATGGTCGCTGAGCAGCAGAAGGCGGAAATCCTCGCCGCGGGCGGTTAGCTCGTCCAGGATGGGCGCGACCACGCGGGACTCCACGTTTTGAATGGCCTCCAGCTTGCGGGACAGGTCGCCCGCATGGGCCATCTCGTCCGGGGCCTCGATGTGGACGGCGGCAAAATCGTCGGCGCCCGCCAAAGCGTCCAGGGCGCAGCGCACCTTGCCCTCGTAGTTTGTATCCAGATCGCCGTTGGCGCCCTCCACGCGCGGGGTTTTCAGCCCGGCCAGCGCGGCGATGCCCCACACCAGCGGCACGGCGCTTACCACCGTGCCCCAGTGGCCGTACTTTTCGCGGAAGGCGGGCAGGCGCACGGCGGTGGCCGCGCCCCAGGGCCAGATCATATCCGCGGGCAGCTGGCCGCGGCTTACGCGGCGCTGGTTGACGGGATGGTTGCGAAGCACCTCATAGCTGCGCAGCATGAGCGCGCGGATATCGTCGCACAGTTTGCGGGCGGCGGCATCGCTGGTTTCGCGCTCCAGATGGGGCAGATAGGGCTGGATGGGCTGCTCCAGCACGTTGTGCGGCTCGGTGAGGCGCACGGCGGCAAGGTCCTTGGCATCGGAGGTCATTACGCCCACGTGGCGGAAGGTATCCGTGACCGTGATGGAAAGGCCGGATTGCGCCATCAGCGCGGCAAAGGCGGGGTCGGCCAGCAGATCGTTCATGAGGGTTGCGGCTTCCTCGCCGTGGATGTTGCCGCCGTTGTGGCTGTGGATAACCAGCCTGCCCTCCTCATCGGGAGAAACCGCGCACAGGTTTACGCGGAAGCTGATAGCCCCCTGCGGCAGGGTTACGCCCATACCGGCGGATTCCAGCACGCTGCGGCCGGTATAGTAGGTTTGAGGCGCGTAGCCGAAGATGCTTAAAATGGCGGTGTCGCTGCCGGCGGGCATGCCGTGCGGCACGGTGAGCGCGCGCCCGCAAAAGCAGCCCGCGCAGCGGTCAAACGCCGGAAGCGCCAACGCCTCCAGCGGGGTTTTGCCGGCAAGCTGCCCCAGGTGGGTATCGGCCATGCCGTCGCCAATCACCAGCACATACTTCATAAAAAATCACTCCCTTGCGGTTCCGTCGGCCCAGATGATATCGTCGCGCAGGCGGTAGATGGTCGCGCCGTATTTTTTGCGGCAGAAGGCGTCCACAAACCAGTCGATTTCTTTTACGGCGTCGTACTGCACGTAGCCGTAGCGCTCGCCGTTGCGCGTTGCGCCGCGCATGTTGCTGTCGCACCAGGTAACGCTGTCCGTTTCGGGGTCGTAATCCTTGGTAAAGATCATGCTGTGCGCGCCCACGCCGTAGTAGTATTTGGCGGCCATCTGGAAGTAATCGCCGCGCTGAACCTGCATAAGGAACTCGCGGGCCAGCTGCCAGTTTTCCTCCTTGGTTTTATCGGGATCGTAGCGGAAGGAGGCGGCCGCGTAGAAGGGGTTGCCGTCGGAGGCGGGCACGTCCTTCCATTCCACGCCGTACACGTAATCGGCGCACTCGTCCCTGGGCTTGTTATCGGGAATCACAAGGGGCGTATCAGGGTATTCCGCCATGCGGAAACGGTCGCGGTTCTGGCGGAACAGATAGACGGTAAAATTTTTGCATACGTAAATATCGCCGCTGTACTGGGCGCGCTGGGGACGGCCATTGGCCGCCTCGTATTTTTCGCGGGCAAGGGAAAGGATGCCGTCGATAAAGGCCTCGCGGGCGGAAACGTCGCCTTCGGCGGGCCCGTCCGTCCCGCCGGGCGTGATTTCCTGGGCGGCCTGGTCCGGCGAATCCAGCACGGTGGAGGTGCCGTCCGCATCCATGATGGTGATCACGACCTCGGCGGACGCGGCCGGCGCAAGCAGCAAAGCAACAAGCAAAAGCGCGCACAGGGCGCGGAGGTTAAAACGCATGGATGGCCTCCTCACATACCAAAGCGAAATATAGACACATGCATTGTACACGCTTTGGCGAAAAAAGTAAACGGCGCGGGGAGGGGAAAACAAGGCGATGAAGAAAGTTTAAGGAAGAAAGAGGAAAGCCGTTTTGGCAAGGGAGGATGCAGGCATGAAAATCGCCAGGCGGATAGCCGCGCTTGTTACGGCGGCGCTACTGTGCATGTTCAGCGGGGAAGGGCGCGCCCTTACGGACGAGGATTATGACTACTGGTACGAGCAGATGACCTATCTGGTATATGAGATAGGAACCAGGATGGTTGGCACTGAGGGGGAAAGGCTGGCGCATGAATACCTTTTGGAGGAGTTTGAACGCATTGGCTACGCCCCAGGGACGGATGCGGTTATGGAAAGCGTTTGCGAGGTAAACGGCGTTGCGTGCACGAGCATTGTTGCTATAAAGCCCGCGCTGCATGAGGGTGCGGCCCTTCTTACCGTGTGCGCGCATTACGACAGCAATGCGCCCGGGGCGCGCGACAACGCCAGCGGCACGGCAGCCATGCTCATGCTGGCGCGGCGCATGGCGCAGATGGACGCGTATCCGGATGCGGAGGTGCGCTTCATTGCGTTTTCGGCGGAGGAAAGCGGGCACCAGGGCTCCCTGGGATATGTGCAGGAGCTAAGGGAGGAAGAGAAGGCGCGCTCGCTGGCCGTGTTTAACATCGATATCCTGGCAGTGGACGTATGGGATACGGAGGCCGCCTTCTCCGTAGACAGCATGGGCATGCGCACGGAGGACGGCTATGTGGAAGGCACAGAGGAGCGGCCCGCCCGGAACAAGGCGGTGCGGGCGGTTGAAGCCGCCATGGACGAGGTGAGCGGCTTTGCCCCGGAGGATGCGGGCATAACCTACTGCGTGCCCCGCCACCTGGGCATGAGCGACCACGAAAGCTTCCACCTATCGGGTATTGACGCGGCGAACGTGTGCTTTCGCGGCAATGTGGAGGAGGGCGGCCATTGGCCCATCTTTATGCATACGCCGTCCGATACGATGGGGGATTTTGAACTGGAGCGCAGCTACCAGGCGCTGGACGTGGCGTTTGCCGCCGTGGACGGCCTTGCCCGCGACGCCCGCTATGGGGACTGACCTTTTTAAAGGCGCGGCCCAAGCGGCAAAGAATGCGATGAATCGCGCAAAAAAACCAAAAAAGATAGTTTACAATTTGCATTTCAATGTGTTATAATTCAAAAGTTGGAGTATGCTTGGAGCCGTGGGCGGCTGCATGCGCCCCTGCGGGCGTGTGACCACGGGCCGGGCAGGTACGCTCCAACAACGTTGACAAAGCACTGCCTTCGGGGCTGTGCGGGAGCTTGGGATGCGCTCTGCTACCTCTACGCGGACGGATCCAACTTCAAGAGCTCCTTGGCTCAAGAGAGCACATTACATGGAGGTGTAACCACACATGGCACGTATTGCGGGCGTTGACCTGCCCAGAGAAAAGCGTGTGGAGATCGGTTTGACCTACATCTTCGGCATCGGCTTGGCTACCTCCAAGCAGATCCTTGCCGAAACCGAGATCAACCCCGATACCCGCGTGAAGGACCTTACCGAGAACGAAGTCAGCAAGCTGCGCGAGTACATCGAGCACCACGTCAAGGTGGAAGGCGACCTGCGCCGCGAGGTGTCCCTGAACATCAAGCGCCTGGTTGAAATTGGCTGCTACCGCGGCGTGCGCCATCGCCGCAACCTGCCCGTTCGCGGCCAGAACACCAAGAACAACGCGCGTACCCGCAAGGGCCCCAAGCGCACCATCGCTGGCAAGAAGAAAGCCACCCGCTAAGCTTTAGAACGATGCTCATGCAGCATGGAGGGATGAACAAAAATGGCACCCAAGCAAAAACTCAAGAAGGTATCGCGCAAGCGTCGTGAGAAAAAGCTCGTTGAGCGTGGCGCCGCGCATATCCGTTCTTCCTTTAACAATACCATCGTCACCCTGACCGATACCAACGGCAACGCCCTTAGCTGGGCCAGCGCCGGCGGCCTTGGCTTCCGCGGAAGCAAAAAGAGCACGCCCTTCGCCGCCCAGATGGCCGCCGAAACCGCCGCCAAGGCCGCGATGGAGTTTGGCCTGAAAACCGTTGAGGTTTATGTAAAGGGCCCCGGCTCCGGGCGCGAGGCCGCCATCCGCAGCCTGCAGGCCGCCGGTTTGGAAGTCAACATGATCAAAGACGTTACACCCATTCCGCACAACGGCTGCCGTCCGCCCAAGCGTAGAAGAGTGTAAGGATTTCGAGGAGGTACAATTACAATGGCAAGATATACCGATTCCGTATGCCGTATGTGCCGCCGCGAGGGCACCAAGCTCTTCCTGAAGGGCGAAAAGTGCTTTTCCTCCAAGTGCGCGGTGCAGAACCGCCCGACCCCGCCGGGCCAGCATGGCCAGGCGCGCCAGCGCAAGGCCAGCGAGTATGGCCTGCAGCTGCGTGAAAAGCAAAAGGCCCGCCGCGCTTACGGCCTGATGGAGGGCCAGTTCAAGCGCACTTTTGAGCGCGCCACCGGTATGAAGGGCATTACCGGCGACAACCTGCTGCAGCTGCTTGAGCTGCGCCTGGATAACGTTGTGTACCGCAGCGGCCTGGCCGCCAGCCGTGCGCAGGCCCGCCAGCTCGTATGCCATGGCCTGATGACCGTTAACGGCAAGAAGGTGGACATCCCCTCCTACACGGTGAAGCAGGGCGACGTTATTGGCGTGCGCTCCACCAAGAAGGACATCGCCATCTTCAAGGCCGCCAAGGAGGGTTCCGGCCGCGTGATTCCCAAGTGGATCACCACCGACCTGGAAAACCTTACCGCGACCGTGGCCGCCGTGCCCCAGCGTGATGATATCGACCTGACGCTTCAGGAAAACATGATCGTCGAGTTCTACTCTCGTTAGGATGAGGCGTTACTCCCTCAACCCATTGGCTTAAAACAGGAGGGTAAAACGAATGATCGAAATCGAAAAAGCGCGCATCGACTGTGCGGAGCTGAGCCAGGACGGCGCCTACGGCAAGTTTGTTGTGGAGCCCCTGGAGCGCGGCTTTGGCAATACGCTGGGCAACGCGCTGCGCCGCGTGCTGCTTAGCTCGCTGCCCGGCGTGGCTGTTACCAGCATCAAGATTGAGGGCATTCAGCATGAGTTCTCCACCGTGCCCGGCGTAACCGAGGACGTGAGCGAGATCATCCTGAACCTGAAAACCCTGTCGGCTAAGCTGTATTCTGATCAGCCCAAGACCGTCATGCTCGATGTGAAGGGCCCCGCCGAGGTAAAGGCGAAGGATATTGCCGCCGACGATGAGCTGGAGTTCGTTGATCCGGAGCTGCACATCGCCACGCTCAACGAGGACGCCCACCTGCAAATGACGCTGACCATCGATAAGGGCCGCGGCTATGTGAGCGCGGATAAGAACAAGTATCCCAACATGCCCATCGGCGTGATTCCCATTGACTCCATCTTCACCCCCATCCGCAAGGTCAACTACACGGTAACCGATACCCGCGTGGGCCAGATTACCGACTATGACAAGCTGACCCTTGAGGTGTGGACGGATGGCAGCGTGCAGCCTGATGAGGCGATCAGCCTCGCGGCGAAGATTCTGACCGAGCATTTGACCCTGTTCGTGGGCCTGACCGACCAGGTGACCACTATCTCCTTTACCGATCAGGAGGACGACAAGAAGGAAAAAGTGCTCGAGATGACCATCGAGGAGCTGGATTTGAGCGTGCGCGCCTACAACTGCCTGAAGCGCGCGGGCATCAATACCGTGGCTGAGCTGGTGCAGCGCAACCAGGAGGACATGATGAAGGTGCGCAACCTGGGCCGCAAGAGCCTGGAGGAAGTAGAGCAGAAGCTTGAAGCGCTGAACCTGTCCCTGCGCCCCAGCGACGAATAACCGACCGATTCCCGCAAAGGAGGAAATAGTACCATGGCACAACGGAAATTGGGCCGTACTGCCGATCAGCGCAAGGCTCTTTTGCGCAATCAGGTGACCAACCTGATCTGGTATGGCCGCATTGAAACGACCGAAGCCCGCGCCAAGGAAGTGCGCCGCGCTGCCGAGCGCCTGATCACGCTTGCGGTCAACGAGTGCGATAACACCGTGGAAGTTACCAAGGAAACGCATAACGACAAGGGCCAGCTGGTAACCCTGAACGTGGTTAACGACGCGCCCAGCAAGCTGCATGCCCGCCGCATCATGATGAGCTACCTATACGAGCTCAAGGATGTGCAGCGCAAGGACGAGGATAAGGCCGACTGGAAGGAGCGCACCAAGGATGTGAAGTATCCCGTGGTGGAGAAGCTGTTCCGCGAATATGGCCCCAAGTTCAAGAAGCGCAACGAGGAAAAGAAATGCGCCGGTGGCTACACCCGCATTTACAAGCTTGGACCCCGCCGCGGCGACGCCGCCGAGATGTGCGTGATCGAGATTCTGTAAGCGTCAAGCGCTTTGGCCCCGTTTTGAACCGCGGTTCAAACGGGGCTTTTTTGCGCCACTTGACGCTGCGCGGGGAACGGGTATAATGAAACGGGAGCCCTGCAAGGGAGGCGGTTTTTGTATGACGCGCACGCAGCGCTGGATTACCCTTGGCATTTTGCTTGCGCTGGCGGCCGCGTGCGCCTTTTTTACGGCGCATGTGCTTACCTGGCAGAAGCCGGACCGGCTGCATGGGTTTGAAAACCGCTTTGTGGACCCTGCGAAGCTGGGCTTTGCGCCCGGCGAGGGCGTGGAAATGGCGCTGGCGGACGGCCAATTATACGCCTCGTGGAAGGATACGCAGGCGGACGCGCTGTGCCTGACGGCTGAAAGGGCCGTTGAGGCGCAGGGACGCGAGCTATGCGTAAGCGTGTACGCCGGCGGCAAGCAAAACGCCTGGGCGGACAGGCGCTGGGGCTACCAGGCGTGGCTGGAGCTTGCGCTGTGCCGCGACGGGCGGGAGGTTACAACGCTGCGTGCGGAGCTGCCCCTGGAAAGCGACAAGGAACGGGCCCGCGCCTGCGCCGTTCGCGCCGCCGCGCAGGACGGATTTGATACCTGCAAGATGCGTGTGTGGATTACGCCTTTGGATGGGACGATTGCCGGCGGAGAGCTCACGCTTTCCAACTGGGAGGTGGATGTGCGGTGAGCTGCCTGAACGCAAAAGGAAAAATGAACGCAAAGGCGGCGGCCATCCTGGGTGCGCTGCTGCTGATGGGGCTTGCGCTGCGCATCGCGGCCATCCTGCCCTTTGCCATGGGGCCCAATACCTATTCGGATGACAACGGCTACCTTACCAGCGGCGTGACCTTTGCCCGCACAGGCTACGTTGCCTATGCGGACCCGGGGCTGCAAACCAGCGCCATTGGGCCGGGCATGCCAGTTGTGCTGGGATTGCTGCTAAGGCTTACAGGCATGGACGCGCAGGGCCTGGTGGCGGCGCATATCGCCTTTTCATGCTTTGGGCTTATGACGGCCATCGCCGCCTATTTGCTGGGCAGCCTGCTGTGCTCGCGCGGCGCGGGGCTGCTGGCGGCTGGGCTGTGCGCGCTGGATCCCTCGCTGATTTCCACAAACATCCTGTTTTTGACGGAATCGCCGTATATGTGCCTGAACCTGTTTGCAATGTACGGCTTTGTGCGCTGCGCGCGCGAGTGGGATTTTAAAAGCTATTGGCTGGGCGTTGCGTGCATGCTGGCGGCGGCGCTGTTTAAGGGCCTGGCGCTGCTGGTTGCGGTTGCGGCGGCGGCGGTGCTTGTGCGCAGGCGTATAAAGCTGGTGCGCTGGCTGCCAAAGGCGGCGGTGGCCGCGCTGGCCTTCGTGCTGCTGTTCACCCCCTGGTGGGTGCGCAACGGCAGGGTGGTGGGCGGCTTTGTGCCCTTTACCGCCAACCGGGGCGATATCCAGCTCATGGCCACCTATGAAGGCATAGGCTGCCCGGAGGGCTCCTACGAAGACGCAGTGCTCCAATCCGATAAGGAGGCTTGGGAGCAGGGCTACCAGTACGATATGGAGCGCCGCTTCGCGCGCAGGGGCGAAATGGGCAAGGAGCGCATGGCGCAATGGCTTCGGGAAGCGCCGCTGGGGTTTGCGGCGACCCACCTGCTCTATAAGCCGCTGAAACTTACCTTGCAGCACATGAACACCGTGAACCTGCTGCCGGACGGGCTGATGGCGCTGTGGTGGTGGGCCTGCCTGGCGCTGGTCGCATGGGGGCTTCTTTGCCCGCGTATGGGCGGCAGGGCAGGGCTTGCCTACTATGCGCCGGCCATCTACCTGCTGGCGGCCACGGTGATTACCGCCTTCTATGTGCCTTTGCCGCGCTATGGGGTGTCGCACGTGCCCATTTGGCTGTTCTATACGGGGGCGGGCGGGGCCGACCTGGCGCGCAGGCTGCATGGCGCGCTTTCAAACCGCGCAAAACAAAGCCCCATGGCATGATGATTTTGCCCTTCCCGGTACAAACTACCAGGGAGGTGTGGCGGATGAGCAAAAGACTTTGGCGCTTTGGGTGGCGGGGCGGCAGCGTGCCCGGCGATACCCCGCCGGACAGCGAGGACGCTGCGCAGCTTGACCGCGAGGCGGCGCAGCTTAGGCAGGATGAGGAGGCCGACCTGGAAAAGGCGAACCTTGTGGTGCGGCAAATCGACCGGTGGATTGCCTCCATGGAGCGGCTGCGCCTGGCGGAATACGTGCGCTATGTGGACGACCGGAAGCGGCTTTTTTGGACCAGCTTTTTTAGCGGCGTGGCGCGCGGTGTGGGCATGGCGGTGGGCTTTACCATACTGGGCGCCGTGCTGGTGCTGATTTTGCAGGACCTGGCCCGCCATAACCTGCCGCTGATTGGCGACGCGCTGGCGCAGATTGTGAGCGTGGTGCAAAAACGCTTGGAATAGGGGACGGGCATGAAACGAATGATCGGCGTAATGCTGGCCGTGGCGGCGGCGGACGGAGGCAGCAAATGGCTGGCTGCCCGGCTGCTGGGGGACAGGTGCGTTTCGCTGGGCTGGCTGATGGAGCTGCGCATCACCCATAACACCGGCATGGCGCTGGGGATTTTTCAGGAAAACCGCTTGGCTGCGCTGCTGCTGCCGGCGGCGGTGATTGTGTGCGGCTGGCTGCTTTTGCGCCGTTACCGCGCAACGGGCTTTACCCAGGTTGCCTATGGGCTGATTTTGGGCGGCTTCCTGGGCAACTTTGGGGAGCGGCTGTTGCGCGGCGCGGTGCTGGATATGATCTATTTTCCGTTTTTGCCATGGTTTGTGTGCAATGTGGCGGATATCGCCATCAGCGCGGGGGTGGCCATGCTGGCGGCAAGCCTGCTTTTGCGCCCCGGCGATTGGCAGGAGCGCTGAGGCGGCAGGTAGGAGGACGCGATGCAAAAGATTACAATGCGGGCGCAGGCCGCGGCGCGGCTGGATGTGCTGGCTGCCGAAGCGGCCGGCAGCAGCCGCTCGCAGGCGGCCCGCTGGATTGAGGACGGGCTGTGCGCGGTGGATGGGCGGGCGCAGTGCAAGCCCGCCTTTAAGGTGGCGGCGGGCGCGGTGCTGGAGCTTAACGTGCCGGAGCCTGTGGAATGCGCCGTGGAAAAGGAAAACATCCCGCTTGAAATTCTTTACGAGGACGCGGATGTGGCCGTGGTGGTAAAGCCCTGCGGCATGGTGGTGCACCCCGCCGCTGGCAACGAAAGCGGCACGCTGGTGAACGCCCTGCTGTATGCCATGGAGGATTTAAGCGGCATTGGCGGCGTAAAGCGCCCGGGCATTGTGCACCGGCTGGACAAGGATACCAGCGGCCTTTTGATGGTGGCAAAGAACGACGCGGCGCACCAAAGCCTAAGCGGCCAGCTGCGGGCGCGCAGCATGGAAAAGCACTATCTGGCCGTGGTAGACGGCTGCATGCGCGAACCAAGCGGGCTGATTGATAAGCCGATCGCGCGCAGCAAAAAGGACCGCAAGCGCATGGCAATAGACCCAGAGGGACGCGACGCCCTCACGGAATGGACGCTTCTTGAAAACCTAAAAAACGCCGCGCTGCTGGATGTGCATATCCTGACCGGGCGCACGCACCAGATACGCGTACACATGCAAAGCCTGCGCCACCCCGTGGCGGGCGACCCTATCTATGGGCAAAAAAACGGCGTGCGCGCGCCCAGGCTGATGCTGCACGCCTATACGCTGGCCTTTGACCATCCCGTAACCGGCGAGCGGCTACGCTTTACCGCGCCCCCGCCGGAGGCCTTTACCCAGGCTGTGCGCAAATGGCGGGTTGATGCTGCCGCGCCTCTGCCCTACCGGGCGGGCTAGCGCGCTTTGCGCAACGGGACGGATATGATATACTGGTGAGGGCGGTGAAGGCATGTTCCAGCACGATTACATCCTGCGGATGATTGAAATGATGGGCGATTTGATGCGCAGGGTGAAGGAGCTTATGGACGAGCTTTCGCAGATGCGGCTGATGGACGAGGCCTGCCGCCGCCATTGCGGCCTGCCTATGCAGGCGCTGGAAGCCCTGAGCGCGGAAAGCCTTATCGAGCTGCTGGCCCCCACGCCCAGGCTGTTTGCCAGCGAGCTGCTTTATACCCGGGCGACGGCCTTTTCGCTGCCGCTGGAGGACGAGCGCGACGCCAAGCTTGCAAGCCTGCGGCTGCTGATTTCCCTATGGGAGGAGGGGCCGCTGTGCGAGCTGCGGGCCGAGCGGGTACAGGCCCTCAAGCAGGAGCTGCTGCCCCTGCTCGCCGCCGGGGATTTGATGCTGTGCGCGCGGTTTTTGTTTGAGGGCGGGGCCTATGCCGATATGGAGGACGCCGTGTTTGAGGCGGCCCAAGCGGCGCAGCCCCAGGAGCGCCCGCGGTATCTTGCCGGGGGCGAAGCCCTGCTTCGCCGGGCGGCCAAGGCGGGCGAAAAGGAGCTGGCGCTGGCGCGCACCTCCTCCGGGGAGCTGCGCTTGGCCGCGCGGGAGCTGATGCAGCGATATGCAAGTACAGGAGAGGCGCGCTAGGCGCGCCGCCGGATAAAGGGGAACGCCTCATGATTTTGATATCGGCACAGGATATTCAAAAAAGCTTCGGCGCGCACGAGGTGCTGCGCGGCGTGAGCTTTAGCCTGCAAAAAGGTGAAAAGATGGGCTTGGTGGGCGTAAACGGCTGTGGAAAAACCACGCTGATGCGCATTATCACCGGCGAAATGGAGCCGGACGGCGGCATGGTGCATAAAAACCGCGACCTGCGGATTGGCTATTTGAAACAGGTGGACGATATTGCCCTTACCGATACGGTGTGGGGCGCGCTTTTGCGCGTGTTTGAGCCGGTGATTGCCATGGAAAAGCGGCTCAAGGAGCTGGAAAGCCAGATGGAGCAAAACGCCGATCCCGAAACCGCCATGCGGTTGAGCAACGAATACCAGCGCCTTCTGGAGCGCTTTAACGAGGCGGAGGGCTATGCGTACCAGGGCGAAATGCTGGGCGTGCTCAGCGGCCTGGGCCTGCCCCCGGAGATGCATGAGCGCCAGGTGGGCAGCCTGTCCGGCGGGGAGCGCACGCGCCTTTCCCTGGCCAAGCTGTTGCTGCAGAAGCCGGATATCATCCTGATGGACGAGCCCACCAACCATTTGGATTTGGAGGCCATAGAGTGGCTTCAGCAATATTTGACGGATTACAAGGGATCGCTTCTGCTAATCAGCCACGACCGCTATTTTCTGGATCATGTGTGCACCACCATGGGCGAGCTGCTGGGCGGCCGCATGATCAAGTTTACCGGCAACTATACCGAATATATGCGCAAGCGCACCGCGGATTTTGAAACCCGCATGAAGGCCTATCATTTGCAGCAGAAGGAGATCGAGCGGGAAAAGGCCATCATCGAGCGCTACCGCAGCTTCAACCGTGAAAAGAGCATCAAGGCGGCGGAGAGCCGCCAGAAGCGCCTGGATAAGATAGAGCGGCTGGAAAAGCCCGTGGAGGAAAGCCACGTGCGCTTTTCCTTTGACGTGCGCCGCCGCAGCGGGGAGGAGGCGTTGGAGGTAAAGGACCTGTGCAAAACCTTCGATGGCCAGCCTGTGTTTGCAAACGTAAGCTTCAAGCTGCGCACGGGCGACCGCGTGGCGGTCATCGGCCCCAACGGCGTGGGCAAGAGCACGCTGTTTAAAATCCTGATGAACCAGCTTACGCCGGATAAGGGCAGTGTGAAATACGGCGCGAATATAGACGTTGGCTATTACGACCAGCACCAGCAAAACCTAAACCCCTCAAACACCGTTTTGGACGAGGTGTGGAACAGCTTTCCCACCATGGAGCAAAGCAAGGTGCGCGGCGCGCTGGGCCTGTTCCTGTTTTCCGGGGACGATGTGTATGATACGGTTCAAAGCCTGTCCGGCGGCGAGCGCGGGCGCGTGGCGCTGACCAAGCTGATGCTTAGAAAGGATAACCTGCTCCTTTTGGACGAGCCCACCAACCACCTTGATATGGACAGCCGAGAAGTATTGGAGGACGCCTTGCAGGACTTTCCCGGCACCATCCTGGCCATCAGCCACGACCGCTATTTCATCAACCGCTTCGCCGGGCGCGTGATGGTGATGGATGCCGGCGGCGTGACGGAGTACATCGGCAATTTTGACGATTATATTGAAAAGCGCGACCGGCCCCGGCCGCCCGTGCCATCTGCCGGGCCGGAGGCAACCCGCACCGCCATGGCCCGCGAGCGCAAGCGCGACCGCCAGCAGTCCGCCCGCCTGCGCGAGCTGCGCGCCCAGGTAAAGAAGGCCGAGGAGGCCATTGAGTCTAACGAGCGCCGCCTGGCCGAGCTGGAGGCCCAATTGGCCGACCCCGCTACCTATGCCGACGCGGAGGCCGCCCGCCTGCTGGGCGAAAGCTACCGTGCCGAGCAGGAACGCGCCGACGCGCTTTACGAGGCGCTGGAGGCCGCGGAGGCGGCGGCGCAGGCCGCGGAGGAGGAGTAGAAAAACGCAGGAGGGGCCTTTCCCTTGCGAAGGAAAGGCCCCTCCCGCGCTCTTGCAAAAAAACAGGACGGGGGTACTTGATAGCCGTTGGCGTTAGCCCTCCGGGGTGAAGCCCTGCCACAGCGAGGCGGAGGGCACGGCGTTAAGCTCCAGGGGGGCCAGCGCGCCCTTGCGCAGGCGATAATAGGCGGCGGAACCGATCATGGCGGCGTTATCGGTGCAGAGCCATAGCTCCGGCATGCAAAGGCGGAAATGATGCTTTTGTGAAAGCGCGGCCATCTGCGCGCGCAGGCGGCGGTTTGCGCTTACGCCCCCGGCAAGGCATAGGGTATGAAGGCCGCTTTCCGAAAGGGCCAGCATGGCGCGCTCGCAGAGCGTGTCCGCCACGGCGCGCTCAAAGGAGGCGGCCAGGTCCGCCTTTGGCAGGGGCTCGCCCCGCTGCTCCATTTTGTGGCATGCGTTCAGAAAGGCCGTTTTCAGGCCGGAAAAGCTAAAGTCATACCGTCCGTCGGGATGGGGATGGGGCAGCGTGAGGTAGGTATCGTCGCCGCCCTCGGCCAGCTTGCTTAGCAGCGGGCCGCCGGGATACGCAAGCCCCAGCACGCGCGCCGCCTTGTCAAAGGCCTCGCCGGCCGCGTCGTCCACGGTTTGGCCCAGCAGGGTGTAATCGCCATAGTCATTCACGCGCACCAGGTGGCTGTGCCCGCCGCTTACCACCAGGCATAGGAAGGGCGGTTCCAAATCCTGCGTAGTAAGGAAATTGGCGCTTACGTGCCCCTCGATGTGGTTGACGGGGATTAGGGGCAGGCGGGTAGCGTAGCTTAGGCCCTTCATGCAGTTTACGCCGGTGAGCAGCGCGCCCACCAGGCCGGGGCCGTAGGTGACGGCCAATGCGTCGATATCCGCAAACCCCATGCCCGCTTCGCGCAAAACCTGGTCAATCACACGGTCGCACGCGTCCATGTGCGCGCGGCTGGCGATTTCCGGCACCACGCCGCCATAGAGGGCGTGCGTATCCACCTGCGAAAAAATGACGCTGCCAAGAATGGCGCGGCCGTTTTCAACAATGGCGGCTGCGGTTTCATCGCAGCTGGATTCCATGGCCAGGATGCGAACGGAAGCCTTGTTTTGTAAGGCTTCCATTTTTGTAAGCATCTCCTGTTGGGTATTCATATCATCGATCCTTTGTGGGAATGTACCTAAGCGCATGCAAGCACAGCGCCAGCACCGCCAGGTGAAGGCACGCAGCCAGCGCCACAGGCTTTGCGTAGAAAAGGAACAGCTCAAGCGGGAATAGCTGCATCACCGGCTCGCCCGCGGGGAAGATACCGCCGGGAATGAACCAGCGGTGCAGCGCCATCCACAGCGAATCAAAATCGATCGCCGCCCAGAGAAGCGCCGCCAGCACCAGCCCAATGGCCAGGAGCAGGCCGCCCGCGCACCCCCGGCGGGACAGGCCGCCAAGGCCCCAGGCCGCCGCAAACAGCGCGGCCGCGAGCGCTATCCCAAAGGCAAACGCCCAGGGCGCGCCGCTTATCCAGCCGCGCACCTCCCGCATGTGCGCGTCAAACGCCTTGGGGATGGCGATGGAAAGCTTGGGCTGCCAGTTTTGCTTTTCCCCGCGCAGATAGGCCATGGTTTCCTGTGCGAAGGCGCGAAGCTGAAGCTCGTCCGCCTGCACGGCCTCGCGGTTAACGGTGGCGAGCAGGGCGCGCTCAAACAAACCGGCCTGCATGGCAGGGCCAAGCACCGCGCCCAGGATCGCCAGCACGGCCAGCACAAAGGCCGCCGCAAGGCATAGCCCAAACCTTAGCTCGGCCATTACTGCATCTTGAGGTAGGCCGTGATGAAGCCGTCCAGGTTGCCGTCCATCACGTCGTCTACATTGCCGCTTTCAAAGCCGGTACGGTGGTCCTTTACCATGGTGTAGGGCTGAAACACGTAGGAGCGAATCTGGCTGCCCCATTCAATCTTCTTCATTTCGCCCTTGATATCGGCCATCTGTTCTTCCTTCTCGCGCTCGCGCAGCTCAAGCAGGCGGCTTTTCAAAATACGAAGGCAGACCTCGCGGTTTTGCACCTGGCTGCGCTCGTTCTGGCACTGGGCCACAATGCCGGTGGGAATGTGCGTCATGCGCACGGCGCTATCCGTGCGGTTTACGTGCTGGCCGCCCGCGCCGCCCGCGCGGTAGGTATCGATGCGCACTTCCTCCATGTTGACCTCAAAATCCTGATCATCCTCCAAAATGGGGGACACATCCAGGGAGCTGAAGGAGGTATGGCGGCGCGCGTTGGCATCAAAGGGGGAGATGCGCACCAGACGGTGCACGCCCTTTTCGCTGCGAAGGAAGCCGTAAGCGTTTTCCCCCTCCACCTGGAAGGTCACGCTTTTGACGCCCGCCTCGTCGCCCTCCAAAAAGTCGTTCACGGTCACCTTGAAGCCATGGCGCTCGCAGTAGCGGGTGTACATGCGGTACAGCATCTGCGTCCAGTCCTGCGCCTCGGTGCCGCCCGCGCCCGCGTGCAGCGACAGCACGGCGTTGCAGGCGTCGTAATCGCCCCGCATCAGGGTTTCCAGCTCCAATTCGTCCGCGTCCTTGGCCAGGGATTCCAGCTCCTGCTCGCATTCGGCCGCGATATCCTCGTCCTCGTCCTCCGCAAGCAGCATGAGCATGGCCTCCACGTCGTCCGCGCGCGTTTCCAGGCGCTTGACGTGGTTCAGCTTGCCCTCGATTTGGCTTACCTTGCGGTTTACGGCGGTGGAGCGCTCCAGGTTGTTCCAGAACTCAGGGGCGTTCATTTCCTCCTTGAGCTCGGTCAGCTCCTCTTGAAGCAGCGGCAGCTTGAGCGCGTCCGCGGCCTTGGCGACCGTGTCGCGCAGGCGGGCAAGATCCTGTTTCATCCGTTCTTGATCGATCATATTGTCACAACCTTCTCTTGATATCTTCCTAATGGGCGGGGAAGGCGCGCCTGTTTACACCGCGAGCGCTTCCCCATCGCCGTTCTCCGGGGAGCCGCATACGCGCAGGCCCTCCGCCATGCCGCTTTGCTCAACAACGCGCAGCCAGTCAAGCGTTTCCTGCGTGGGGAAGCCGTCGCCGCGCACATACCCGGCGCGGGCCAGCCCGTCCAGGAACAGGTCCAGCGCCGTGCTCTGCGCTGCCTGCCGCTCATCCCACGGCGGCATAGCGGATTGCGTGATCTGCGCCAAGCAGCCGTCCTGTCGCGTGAGCGTAAGCTGAAGCGCGCCCTGCGCGCCCCGCAGCTCGCGCCAGAAGGCGAGGCCGCCGCTGCCCAGATAGCACGTGAGCGAGAATTCATACTCGCCGTCGTATTCCTCCCACAGCGCAAGGCGCGCGTCGTCCTTTTCAAAGCTCAGGCCGTATACGCCGCCGCCGGCGGAAAGGCTCAGCCCCGCAAGCGCCATGGGCGCTTCGCACACGCCCTCGGCCATCAGCAGCGGGACGGCCATATCGCCCTGCCCGGCCAGGGCGAAATCCAGCCGCAGGCAGCCCGCGGTGCCGTCGCTAAAGCGCAGCTCCCAGTCATACTCGTCAAAGTCCGTTTGATACGTCCACTCGGAAAACCAGCTGCCGGACTGCTCAAACACGGTTACATAGCCCACGTCCGTTTCATCGCTAAGGGCATATTCCGCCAGCGCGCGCACGTCAAAGCCCGACGCGCCCGCGCCTGCCGGCCGCAGAAACGCCGCCAGCGCAACCGCCAGCCAAATCAGCCGCCGCATGGGGCCCTCCTATTTAATGTTCCATGTCACAAAGTTCAGGTCGCGATCCGGCACGGTTTCTACGCTTCCGTCCGCGTATTTCACCTCGCGGATGGCCGTGTACACCACGCACGCGTCCGCCCCATAGCCCTCGAGGCTGTATTTGGGCAGCATTTTCTTTTTGCCGCTGCGGATGGCCTGCTCGATGGTCATTTCGTTATAGAGCTCGCCGGTTATGGCGCTGCACACGTTTTCGCCGCTTTTATCCGTGCAGTAATAGGTGAAGGTGACGGCCTCAACCGCGCGCTTCTTATCGGTGTTGCGCAGCTCAATTTTGATCCACGGCACCGTTTTCACGCGGCCCCAATCGCCGGTGTAGGTATATTCCAGGCTTGTGCGCGGCTGCCAGACGCCGTCCTCCACCGCCTTGATGGTCTTGACCGTTTTAGGCAGGCTGGTTTTGCCCTCGGGCAGCCAGAGCTTTTCGTTGTAGGGGTAAATGGAGATGCCAGGCATGAACGTTTGATCGTTCAGCGCGTTCAGGGCTACGCCAACGCTGTCCTGCACGCGGCCGTTCTCATCCACCAGGCCGGATTCCACAAGCCCTTCATAAAACAGGCGGTAGCCGTTCTCCTCATCCTCTATGGCGGGCTGTTCAATGGCGAAGCAAAGCTTTTTTGCGTCGTACACGCGCAGGGAGAAAGCAAAATTGGCCGCGTACAAATCGTTCAGCAGCGCTATGCCCGGGTTGCCCAAAGGGAGAACCAAATCGAAATCGTACCCGTCGTCGCCGTCCTTTTCTACGGTAAAGCCATCCTTGATGCGCTTGCAATCCAGCCAATAGAGGCGATCCCCCACCAAAATCTGTACCAGCTTGATGGAGAGCTTTTGCTCCGAATGCCCGTCCAGGTACAGGAAGGGGATGCCGAAGTCGCTCCCGCTGCCGCTGAAAAAGAACGTCAGATCCGTATAGCCCTGAACGGCGTCCTGGCTGCCGAACTCATATTGCATGGCGCTATCGTAGGTGCTGTATTCCCAATCCTCGAAGGTGGAGGTGTCCGCAGCCGTAAAGAGGGTAAGGTCAAAGGCGGGGGTATCCTTCGCGGTGGCATAGGCGTAAAGATCATCCACCCTGAAGCAGTCCTCAAACGGTTCTGCGGAGGCGGCCGCTAAAGCGCATACCAACATTCCCGCAAGTGCCATGGATAACCATTTTTTCATGCTCTTTTCCTCCTTTGCCTTTCAGAAACGCGTGACGAGGGGCGAACCCGTAAGCGCGGACGGGAAGCCGCGTGCCGCAGTGCCGGCGTTACTTTCCCGCCCCGCAGCAATGCTTGTATTTTTTGCCGCTGCCGCAGGGGCAGGGCTGGTTGCGGCCCGGCGCGCCCGGGATGGATTTGTTGGTGGGCGCGCCGCCCTTCTTGGCCTGGCCGTTGGTGTTTTGCTCGCCTTGCAGGGCGGCCCTGGTATCGTCCAGGTTTACGGCGCGGCGGCGCTCGGGCAGGCGTTCAATGCGGCTTTGGTACAGCCGGCGCACCGTTTCCTCGCGGATAAAATGCACCATATCGTTGAACATATCGTAGCTTTCCATGCGGTATTCCTGCACGGGGTCGCGCTGGCCGTAGGCGCGCAGGCCGATGCCGTCGCGCAGGTCGTCCATGGCGTCGATATGATCCATCCAGTGCCGGTCGATGGCGGAAAGCAGCACCACGCGTTCAAATTCGCGCATGTCTATGCCAAGCTCCGTCAGCATTGCCTCGCGCTCGGCATAGAAGGCTTCCGCGTCCTGGCACAGCAGGGAGGTCAGCTCGGCAGGCTCGTCCATGGCCTTGATGGCCCCGGCATATTTTTCAAAGGTGCCGGGCTTCAGGCACAGGCGCTCCAGGTAATCGCGCGCCTCGTCCACGGCCCAGTCAAAGCTGCCCTCGCCGGTAAAGTTGCGCTCGGCGGTGGACTCGATCAGCTTATGCACCATGTCGATGATGTTCTGGCGCACGTCGTGGCCCAGCAGGATATCGCGGCGCTGGCCGTAAATGAGCTCGCGCTGCTTGTTCATGATATCGTCGTATTGCAGCACGCTCTTGCGGATGGAGAAGTTGCGGCCCTCGATGCGCTTCTGCGCGGATTCGATCTGTTTGGTGAGCATGCCCGCCTCCAGGGGCTGGTCCTCCGTCATGCCCAGCTTTTCAATCATGGGGGCGATGCGCTCGCTGCCAAACAGGCGCATCACATCGTCCTCCAGGGAGATGAAGAACTGGGTGGAGCCGGGATCGCCCTGGCGGCCCGCGCGGCCGCGCAGCTGGTTATCGATGCGGCGGCTCTCGTGCCGCTCCGTGCCGATGATATGCAGGCCGCCCAAACCCATCACGCGCTCGTGCTCCGCGTCGGTTTCCCGCTTGAAGCCGTCCAGCAGCTCGCGGTAGCGCTTGCGCGCGTCCAGGATGGATTGCTCCACGTTTTCATTGTGGCCGGTGGCCGCCTCGATGATTTCGTCGGGATAGCTTTCCTGCCGCATGGCGCGCCGGGCCAGGAAATCCGGGTTGCCGCCCAAAAGGATGTCCGTGCCGCGGCCCGCCATATTGGTGGCGATGGTCACAGCGCCCACGTGGCCGGCCTGGGCCACGATCTCGGCCTCCTTTTGGTGGTTCTTGGCGTTCAACACCTCGTGGGGCACGCCGCGCAGCTTGATAAGGTGGGAAAGCATCTCGCTGGTTTCCACGTTCACGGTGCCCACCAGGATGGGCTGGCCCGTTGCGTGGCGCTCCACAATTTCCTCCACCACGGCGTTAAACTTGCCGCGCTTGGTTTTGTACACCATATCGTTCATGTCCTTGCGGATCATGGGCTTGTTGGTGGGGATTTGCACCACGTCCAGGTTGTAGATGCCCTGGAACTCTTCCTCCTCGGTTTTGGCGGTGCCGGTCATACCGCTGATTTTTTTGTACATGCGGAAGTAGTTTTGGAAGGTGATGGTCGCCAGCGTTTTGCTCTCGCGCTCCACCTTTACGTGCTCCTTGGCCTCGATGGCCTGATGCAGGCCGTCGGAGTAGCGGCGGCCTACCATGAGGCGGCCGGTGAACTCGTCCACAATGACGACCTCGCCGTTTTGTACCACGTAATCCACATCGCGCTTCATGATGGCGTGGGCCTTGAGCGCGGCCAGGATGTGGTGATAGAGCTCGCTGTTATCCAAATCGGCGATGTTTTCCACATCAAAGGCCTTTTGCGCCTTGGCGATGCCCTGCTCCGTAAGGGATACGGCCTTTTCCTTTTCGGCGACGGTGTAGTCCTCCTCGTTTTTGAGGCGGCTTACAAAGCGATCGGCCTTCTCGTACAGGTCGGTGGATTTATCGCCCTGGCCGGAGATGATCAGCGGGGTGCGGGCCTCGTCGATGAGGATGGAGTCCACCTCGTCCACGATGGCGAAGGCGTGGCCCCGCTGCACCTGCTCGTTGGCGTAGATGGCCATGTTGTCCCGAAGGTAGTCGAAGCCCATCTCGTTGTTGGTGCCGTAGGTGATGTCCGCCTGATAGGCCTTCTGCCGCTCCTCCTTGGTCATGTCGTGGATGATGAGGCCCACGGTGAGGCCCATGAAGCGGTGCACCTTGCCCATCCACTCGGAGTCGCGCTTGGCCAGATAGTCGTTGACGGTGACGATGTGGACGCCCTCGCCGGTCAGCGCGTTCAGGTAGGCGGGCAGCGTGGCCACCAGCGTCTTGCCTTCACCGGTCTTCATCTCGGCGATGCGGCCCTGATGCAGCACGATGCCGCCCACCAGCTGGACGGGGTAGGGGCGCATGCCCAGCACGCGGTCGGCGGCCTCCCGCACGGCGGCAAATGCCTCCGGCAGGATGTCGTCCAGCGTCTCGCCGTTTTGCAGACGCGACTTGAACTCCGGGGTCTTGGCCTGCAGCTGGGCGTCGGTCAGCGCCTTGTAGGCGTCCTCCAGTGCGGTGATCTTATCCACGATGGGATAGATGCTTTTCAGCTCACGCTGGCTGTATGTTCCGAAAACCTTGGTAAACAGTCCCATATATTCGTATCCTTTCTTGTAAAAGAATATTTGCACATTATTACAATGATACAGTATAGCACAGGAGATTGTCTAATGCAAAAGAATTTCTGTGAACAATTGCGCGATGCGGTGGACAAAGGGCGCGGTTTGCGGTTGTACAGACCGGAAAAATGTGGTATACTCTCCCATATAACTTCGCATATTAACTTTGAAAAGGAGTTTCCGCCATGAAGCTGAGCTTTTACGGCGCTGACCAGTGTGTTACCGGCAGCTGCCATTGCCTGGAGGTCAACGGAAAGAAAATCCTGGTGGACTGCGGCCTGCAGCAGGGACGGGATGAGATCGACAACGCGGCGCTGCCGTTCCATCCGGGCAGTATTGATGTGGTGCTGGTGACACATGCCCACATCGACCACTCCGGACGCATCCCCATGCTCATCAAAAACGGGTTTCAGGGCCGCATCATCACCACACGGCTGACAGCGGAGCTGCTGGACATCATGCTGCAGGACTCCGCCCACATCCAGGAGCAGGACGCGGAGTACCAGAACCGCAAGAACAAGCGAGCCGGCCGGCCGGAGGTGCAGCCCATCTACACCGTGGCCGACGCCATGCAGGTGCGGGAGTATATCCAGACCTGCGAGTACGGCCAGCAGGTGCAGGTCACTGACGATGTGACGGCGGAGTTTATCGACGCGGGCCACCTGCTGGGCTCCGCCAGCATCAAGCTGACCT
>OLGB01000679.1_pt1 | contig 46183 bp, 44 predicted proteins | sample 1605691 | NCBI WGS metagenome assembly OLGB01 (sample SAMEA3888925, study PRJEB22519) | human gut metagenome | biome: human gut; feature: human-associated habitat; material: faeces | place: Denmark | collected 2010
ACGACCCTCTGATTAACAGTCAGATGCTCTAACCGACTGAGCTACTGAAGAAGATAACATTCCTAAAAATGCACGGCAAAAGTAATGCGTTATTTCCAATTATGCAATATATTTGTGGAAAATTTTCTTTCTCTTGTTTGAATTTAATGATGGACAATATGCTCAAAATACCGTCTTTCCGCTCCTTTCTGCTCCTTTCTTCCCTGTTATTTTTCACAGGAAACGTTTCGGCTCAAGATAACGACCGGGCTTTTGAAACAGCCAAAAACATATCGATATTCAATTCGGTACTGAAAGAACTGAATACCCTGTACGTCGATACGTTCGACCTCAACAAGATGGTAGAGAAAGGTATCAATACCATGCTCTACACGCTCGACCCGTACACGACCTACATTCCCGAAACCGAGACCGAGGATTTTAAATTCATGACCACCGGCGAATACGGCGGCATAGGTTCGCTCATTACCTACCGCGACAGTTTTACCTACATCGCCGAACCCTACGAGGGATTGCCCGCACAACTCAGCGGACTGAAAGCCGGCGATAAAATACTCCGTGTCGATTCGATCTCGGCCGTCGGGGTGCCCTCCGACAAAGTCAGCGAACGGCTGAAAGGGCCGGCCAACACGATCGTGCGTATCGTTGTGGAACGTCCCCATACGCTCGATACACTTACTTTCGATGTCGTCCGTAAAAAAATCACCTTGCCGGCCGTACCCTATTACGGCGTGCGTGAAGGCGGTGTGGGATATATTTATCTGCAAAGTTTCACCGATAAAGCCGCTTACGAGGTAAAAGAGGCTTTCCTCGACTTGAAAAAGAATCATCGCATCAAGTCGCTTATCCTCGACTTGCGGGGCAATCCCGGCGGTATTCTCGACGAGGCACTGCAAATCATCAACTATTTCGTTCCCAAAGGAACGGAGGTGCTTTCGACCCGCGGTCGCATCGGCCAATGGGACAAAACCTATAAAACCACCCAAAAACCAATCGACGAGAAAATTCCTCTGGCAATCCTCATCAACAGCGAATCGGCATCGGCCTCCGAAATCGTCTCGGGAACATTGCAAGACCTCGACCGTGCTGTCGTTATCGGCGAACGCTCGTTCGGCAAGGGACTTGTACAGACCACACGCCCGCTGCCTTATAACGGCATGATAAAGATCACTACTTCGAAATATTACATACCCAGCGGACGTTCGATACAGGCCATCGACTATTCGCACCGCAACGCCGCCGGCCGTCCCGAACGTATTCCCGACAGCCTCACGACGGCCTACACCACTGCCGGAGGACGTATCGTGCGCGACGGCGGAGGAATCACCCCCGATGTGAAAATAGAGCTGCCGCAAATCCCCAATATCGTGTTCTATTTGGTAAACGATATGTACACGTTCCGTTTCGCCACGCAGTATGCACAGAAACACGATACCATTGCCCCGATCGAAAAATTCGTTATTACCGATGAAATATACGACGAATTTAAAGATTATGTCAAAGACAAAGGCTTCACTTATGACCGCCGTACCCAGAAAGTTCTCGATGAGCTGCGCAAGTGGGCCGAATTTGAAGGGTATCTCTCCGATATAGACGTAGAAATAGACTCATTGTCGAAAAAACTGTCGCATAATCTCGACCACGACTTCGCCAACTTCCGGAAAGAAATCGCCGAACAACTTGCATTCGAAATCGTCAAACGGTACTATTACCAGAAAGGCGAAATCTGCGAGAGTCTCAAAAACGACCCTATCGTGGAACGGGCCGAGGAGATACTGCTCGATCCGAAACAATACCGGGCGATATTGCAGCCGGCCGGAAAATCGTCCGAAGAAAAAAGCAAGAAACAATGAACGGCACGACACCTCTTCTGAAACCGTTCCGTTTCTGCCCGCAATGCGGGTCGGAGAGATTCATCGATAACAACGTCCAGTCGAAACGTTGTCTCGATTGCGGGCTGATATATTACATCAATCCCAAAGCCGCCGTCGTAGCTCTCATTACCAACGAACAGGGCGATATTCTCGTGTGCCGGCGCGCCAAAGATCCGGCACGGGGAACTCTCGACCTCCCGGGCGGCTTTACCGATCTCGACGAGACGGCCGAAGAAGCCGTCGCCCGCGAAGTGCGGGAAGAAACCTCGCTCATTGTTACCGAGACCCGATACCTCTTCTCCCTGCCCAACCTCTATGCCTACGGCGGTCTCGTCGTACCCACGATGGATCTCTTTTTCGAGTGTCGCGTAGCCGATACCTGCGGACTTTCCGCCCACGACGACGTAGCCTCCGCACGCTTCATGCCCCGCCGGGAAATATCGCCCGAGCTGTTCGGTCTCGAATCGATACGCCGGGGTATAACCCGTATACTGGAAAGAAGCAAATAGAAAAGCCTCTACGAAACGCAGGAGGCAATAACAATCCCGAAATCCGGATACGAGGAGAAATACCGAATGAAAGAAAGGGAGATACCGTTCATATACCCGATTAAGTTCGCCGATAAAACTTTTTACGAACCGGCATAACCCGAGGCTCTCATCGTCGTTGACTTTTCGTCGAAAACAAGAAGCGATTAAGCATAAAAAAATAAACAAGCCCTTTTTTCTACTCTTGCCTTTCACTATCTTTGTAAGCAAATCAAAACAAGAATTTCCGTGGCAAAAGAGATGGTAGAAACCCCGCTGATGAAACAGTACATCGAGATGAAAGCCGTTCATCCCGATGCCATATTGCTTTTCAGGGTAGGGGACTTCTATGAAACATTTTCCGACGATGCCATTACCGCATCGGAGATACTGGGTATCACCCTCACACGGAGGGCCAACGGATCGGCCCAGTACGTCGAACTGGCCGGATTCCCACATCACGCACTCGATACTTACCTTCCCAAATTGGTTCGCTCGGGAAAACGGGTTGCCATCTGCGAACAGCTCGAAGACCCGAAACTCACCAAGAAACTGGTCAAACGAGGTATCACCGAGCTGGTCACGCCCGGCGTTTCTATCGACGATAATATCCTCGACCACAAAGAAAACAACTTTTTGGCCGGCGTGCATTTCGGGAAAAACGGGACGTGCGGAGTCGCATTCCTCGACATTTCGACGGGAGAGTTCCTTACGGCCGAAGGCAACTACGATTACATCGATAAACTGCTGGGTAACTTCCAGCCCAAAGAAATTCTTTTCGAACGCAGCAAGCGAAAAATATTCGAAGAACATTTCGGAAACCGATATTTCACCTTCGAGCTCGAAGACTGGATTTTCACCGAAGAAGCGGCCACCGAACGGCTGTTGCGGCATTTCGGGACGAAAAACCTGAAAGGATTCGGCGTACAAAACCTGAAAATGGGTATTATAGCCTCGGGTGCCTTGCTGCATTATCTCGACATCACCCAGCACACACACATCTCGCATATACTCTCGCTCTCCCGCATCGAAGCCGACCGTTATGTGCGCCTCGATAAGTTTACCGTGCGCAGCCTCGAACTGCTCTCCACGATGAACGAAGGCGGGAAAAGCCTGCTCGACATCATCGACCGCACCGTATGCCCGATGGGAGCACGGTTGTTGAAACGCTGGATAACCTTTCCCCTGAAAGAGACAGGCCCTATACGCGACCGGCAAGACGTCGTGGAATTTTTCTTCCGCCACCCCGACGCCAAAGAACTCATCGACCGCCAGCTGTGCCTTATCGGGGATCTCGAACGTCTCATCTCCAAAGTCGCTGTCGGACGCATCACACCTCGGGAGACCGTGCAACTGCGCGTCGCTCTCGCCGCCATAGAGCCGATACGCGACTGTTGCCAGTCGGCCGACGACGAAGTCTTGCAACGTATCGCCGCGCAACTCAACCCCTGCACGCTTATACGCGACCGCATCGAACGGGAAATATCACCCGATGCCCCCTCGCTTACCAACCGGGGCGGAATCATCGCCAAAGGCGTGAACGCCGAACTCGACGAACTCCGCGAAATCTCCGGTTCGGGAAAAGATTACCTCCTGCACCTGCAACAACGGGAAAGCGAACGGACGGGCATTCCCAGCCTCAAAATAGGATATAACAACGTCTTCGGCTACTACATCGAGGTACGCAACACGCACAAAGACAAAGTTCCGGAAGAGTGGATTCGCAAACAGACGCTCGTCAGTGCCGAACGTTACATCACACAGGAGCTGAAAGAATACGAAGAAAAAATTCTCGGAGCAGAAGAAAAAATCCTCGCCCTCGAAGCGCAACTTTTCAATAATCTGGTACAAGCGATCGCCGACTACATACCGGCCATACAACTCAACGCCAACCTCATCGCCCGTATCGACTGCCTGCTGTCCTTTGCAAAAACGGCGCAGGAAAACCACTATATACGCCCCGACGTAAACGACTCGTTCACCATCGACATCAAGGAGGGCCGGCACCCCGTTATCGAACGGCAGATGCCCCCGGGCGAAAGCTACATCTCCAACAGCGTGATGCTCGACAACGACCATCAGCAAATCATCATGATTACCGGCCCCAACATGGCAGGTAAATCGGCGCTCCTGCGGCAAACGGCGCTCATCGTCATCATGGCGCAAATAGGCAGTTACGTGCCGGCCGAGGCTGCCAGCATAGGAATCGTCGATAAAGTTTTCACCCGGGTCGGAGCTTCGGACAACATATCGCTGGGAGAGTCGACATTCATGGTCGAAATGAACGAGGCCGCCGATATTCTCAATAACTTATCCGACCGCAGTCTCGTTCTTTTCGACGAATTGGGACGCGGCACCAGTACCTACGATGGTATCTCTATCGCGTGGGCCATCGTCGAATACATACACGAACATCGTCGCGCACGGGCAAAAACGCTTTTCGCCACACATTACCATGAGCTTAACGAAATGGAGAAAAGTTTCCGTCGCATCGCCAACTACAACGTTTCTGTCAAAGAGGTCGACAACAAAGTTATTTTCCTGCGTAAGCTCGTCAGGGGAGGAAGCGAACACAGTTTCGGTATACACGTGGCCAAACTGGCCGGTATGCCGCAAACTATCGTGCACAGGGCAAACGAAATCCTGCACCAACTCGAAAGCGACAACCGGAAAAACGGAATCGCCCTTCCTCAGGAAAAGAAAAAAGAACCGACAGGCGGTGGTATGCAACTCAGTTTTTTCCAACTCGACGACCCCGTGCTTTCACAAGTCCGCGACGAAATATTACATACCGACATCAACAACCTCACTCCGGTCGAGGCACTCAATAAACTCAACGAAATACGTAAAATCATCACCGGTAAATAATCCATGACCGTAAAAGATTTCGAAATCATGGCCCCCGTGGGCTCGTACGAATCGCTGACCGCCGCCATACAGGGAGGAGCCGGTTCGATATACTTCGGTGTCGAAGGCCTCAATATGCGGGCTCGGAGTTCTAATAATTTCACGCTCGACGATTTGCGTGAAATAGCCCGTATATGTCGGGAAAACGGTATGAAAAGTTATCTCACCGTCAATACCGTCATCTACGACAACGATATAGAACTCATGCAACGCATCATCGACGCCGCTCGCGACGCCGGCATTTCGGCCATTATTGCCAGCGACATCGCCGCCATGACCTACGCCCGCAGCATCGGCGTGGAGGTGCACTTGTCGACCCAGCTCAATATCACCAATGTCGAGGCTCTCAAATTCTACGCCCGGTACGCCGATGTCGTCGTATTGGCCCGGGAGCTCAATCTCGACCAAGTAACCCACATTCACCGGGAAATCGAGCGGCAACACATCACCGGCCCGGCAGGTAAACCGGTACGCATCGAAATGTTTGCTCACGGCGCACTATGTATGGCCGTATCGGGCAAATGCTATTTGAGTCTGCATGAAATGAACGCTTCGGCCAACCGGGGTGCCTGCATGCAAGTATGCCGTCGCGGGTACACTGTCCGCGACAAAGAAAGCGACATCGAACTCGATATCGACAACCAATATATCCTTTCCCCCAAAGATCTGAAAACCATACATTTCATCAACCGTATGATGGAAGCCGGCGTGCGCGTGTTCAAAATCGAAGGCCGCGCCCGCAGCGCCGAATACGTGCGAACGGTCGTCGAGTGTTATCGCGAAGCCGTAGAAAGCGTTATCGACGGCAGTTACGGCAAGGAAAAAATTGCGGCGTGGGACACACGTCTGTCCAAAGTCTTCAACCGGGGATTCTGGAACGGTTACTATCTCGGGCAACGGTTGGGAGAGTGGAGCCACACCTACGGTTCGGAAGCGACCCGCGTGAAAGTATATATCGGCAAGGGGATAAAATACTATTCCAATCTGGGAGTCGCCGAGTTTGTCATAGAGACGCAATCGCTGCATGTCGGCGACGAAATCGTCATTACCGGCCCTACAACCGGAGCCATCATGACAACCGTCGAAGAAATACGGGTCGACCTCAAACCGGTAGAAGAAGCCGTCAAGGGCGACCATTTCTCCATAAAGTTAGGTCAAAAAATCCGTCCGTCGGACAAACTCTATAAATGGGTTTCTCCCGAAACGCTCAAACGATGAAAGATGAAACACCTGTAATGACCATCACCGCCGACGGCTCTCCGACTCTTTATCTGCCAACCATCGACGAACATTACCACTCGGTAAAAGGTGCCGTAGCCGAGTCCCGGCATGTCTATATCGACATGGCTCTGCGAGCATCGGGAAAGAAAGAGATAGACCTCTTCGAATGCGGTTTGGGAACCGGACTGAACGCTTTTCTATCTTTACTCGAAAGCGAAAAAAGCGACTGCCGCATACGCTATACCGTAATCGAAGCCTATCCGCTCGCTCCCGAACAGGCGATAGCTCTCGGATACCCCGACATCATCGCCCCCGAATACCGCACTCTTTTCGAGCAGATACACAGCTGCGACTGGGGGAAACCGGTAAATATCACCCCTCGCTTTTCTTTGCATAAAATAAAAGGCGACCTTACGACTTACCCGTTGGAAGAAAACAGCTACGATGTCATCTACTTCGATGCGTTTGCTCCCGAAAAACAGCCCGAAATGTGGAGTGCCGAACTATTGGGACGCATCGCCCGTTCTCTCAGGGAAGAAGGGATTCTTTCTACCTATTGCGCCAAAGGCGAAGTACGCCGCCGTTTGCAGCAGGCCGGGCTCACCGTGCATCGCACTCCCGGCCCGCCCGGAGGAAAGAGAGAGATATTGCAGGCCATACGCATTCCTTCCCAAAACCGGTAATATTCCCCACATAAAAAAATAAGTTAATAAATCGGCACCCGATAGAGCTATCCGAAGTTTTTTCTATTTTTGTTTCAAAGATTTATCGTCATGAAAAGAAGAACTACACGCTATATAGTCTGCGCCTTGTTATGCAGCGTCGTATCATCGCCTTTAACGGCACAAAAAGCCGTCCGCATCGAGCAACCGTCCTACACGTTCGACCGCGCGCAGCAAATGTACCGCGAAGGCAATTACGCCGGGTGTATCGACCTCATGACCCAGTTCAGGGAACAGGCAACCCGCACCACCGACAAAGCCAAAGCCGACTATCTGATTGCCGTCTCGGCCTATGCCGCCAAAGAACCCGATGCCCTCGACCGAATCGAAAACTACCTCTTCTGCCACCCGAAAACGCCGCATACCGGGCAAGCTCAACTTCTACGGGGACATATCTACTTCGACAAAGGAATGTACGACAAAGCCATCGGAATATATGAAGCCATCGACCTCGATAAATTGACACCCGACAACCAAGCCGATTTGTTGCTGCATCTCGGCAGCGCATACGCAAATACAGGGCAGAATGATAAAGCGGAACCTTGTTTCACCGCCATTATCGAAGTAGGGGGAAGATTCAAAAATGCCGCTCTGTACCGCGACGCACATCGTAATTACACCGAGAAAGAATATGCCCAAGCCGAAAATGAACTTGTAGAAATCGCCGGAGACAAAAACTTCTCCCGCCCTGCTACGGCATTGCTCGCACAATCGTTCTTCGCACAAGAGAAATACCCACAGGCCATCGAAGCGGCCGGCCGTTACATGGAGACCTATCCCGCCGACTCGACTTATTACGAAATGGAACGTATCCTCGGTGAAAGTTATTACCGCAAAGGAGATTATCAACAAGCCATCAAATATCTCTCGGGCTACACCACTTATTGCACGCAACCGCAACGCGACAGTTATTATGCATTGGGTATGGCTTACTACAAAACGGGAAACTACACCGAGGCCGTACAACAGTTAGGACTGGTTACGAGTAAAAAAGATGCGTTGGCCCAAAGCGCCTACCTCTTCATCGGACAGAGTTACCTCCGCCTCAACGACCCGACCAATGCACGCCTCGCTTTCGAAATGGCTTCGCAATACGATTTCGACCGAGAAGTACAAGAGGTAGCTCTCTACAATTACGCCCTTTCGTTGCATGCGGCAACTTTCTCGCCCTTTGCCGAGTCGGTTACCGTATTCGAACAATTTCTCAACCTTTTTCCGAAATCCCGTTATGCCGATACCATCAACGATTATCTCGTCGACGTGTATATGACGACCCGCAATTACGGGACAGCTCTCAACTCCATCAATAAAATACAACGCCCTACTGCAAAAATACTCAAAGCCAAACAACGCATTCTGTATCGGTTGGGAACCGAACGATTTGCCGATAACGACCTGAACGGTGCCGCCGATTACTTCATACAAACCATTCGCCTCGGCAATTACGATCCGGAAGCAAAAGCCGATGCCTATTTGTGGCTGGCCGATTGCCTCTATCGCGGGGAGAACTTCTCCGGAGCCATAGAAAACGGCTTGGCATATCTGAAATCCGCCCACCCTGTAAATCCGCTCGCTTACTATAATCTCGGATACGGCTATTTCAAGCAACACGATTTCGGCAGTGCACAAACGCAATTCTCCCATTACATCAAAGTCGAGACTCCGAACGATGCCAATCTGCCGCGTATTGCCGACGCCTGTACCCGGCTGGCCGACTGCCTCTATGCGCAACGCCGCTTCACCGACGCCGAATCGACCTACGACAAAGCGGTAGCCCTCTATCCCCCGACGGGCGACTACGCTTTGTACCAAAAAGGATTCATGGCCGGATTGCAAAAAAAATACACCGAGAAAACAGCGATCATGCAGCAACTGCGGGAACGCTATCAGCAATCGGACTACGTCGATGAATCCCTGCTCGAAGAGGGTCTCGCCCACATCGTTTTGCAAAACGGGAAAGCTGCCGCCTGCTTCAATGCCCTGCTCGAAAAATATCCCGATAAAGAGACTGCCCGCAAAGCCGGCCTGCAACTCGGTATGCTCTATTACAACGACAAAAAGCCGTCAAAAGCCATCGCCACCTACAAAAGCATCATCGCCGACTACCCGGGTACCGAGGAAGCCCATATCGCCCTTCAAGACCTCAAAGCAGTATATGTGGCACAAAACGATGTGAACTCTTATGCCGCCTATCTGAAAACCCTCGGCGGAAATGTATCGAGCGAAATCTCGGAACTCGATTCCCTTTCGTTCCTGACTGCCGAACGTGCATTCTTGCAAAAACCGAATGCTGCCTCGGCCACCCAAATCGAACAATACATCAAAAAATATCCCAAAGGGGCTTATACATTGCCTTCGCACAACTATCTGGGACTTTACTATTACGACAGAAAAGAATATGCCAAAGCCCGAAAGGAACTCGACATCGTTCTCAAACAGCCCAACAGTCCCTATGCCGAAGAAGCCCTCACCCGCATGGCCGACATACAAGAACGGTATAAAGAATACCCCGAAGCATTTGTAAGTTATCAAAAACTCGAACGTCTCGCCCAACGTAAGGAAAGCCGGCAAAACGCCCGCCTCGGTATGTTGCGCATGGCCGTAGAACTGGGCGACAACAAAGCAGTTATCGATGTCTCGAAGAAATTGCTGGACGATCCTACGCTCTCTCCCGAACATATCCGCACGGCACGAGCCGCACGAGCCGAAAGCTTCCTTTCACTTAACAAACCGGCACAAGCCGCTGCCGAATGGGAAAAACTAGCAGAAGACCCGCGTACCGAAATCGGAGCCAAGTCGGCCTATCTTTTGGCTCAATATCATTTCGACAAAGGCAATGACACCCAAGCCGAAGCTGTCGTAAACCGCTTGCTCGAAAACGGTACTTCGCATCAATACTGGCTGGCCCGAAGTTTCATCGTACTGGCCGACATACACACACGACGAGGAGACTCATTCAAAGCCCGGCAATACCTGTTGAGCCTGCAAAACAACTACACGGCCGACGATGACATCAAAGAATTGGTAGCCGTCCGTCTCGAAAAACTTGAATCCACAGCAAACACCGACGCACAATGAAAACCCGATATATTCCCGCCCTGTTTCTCTCACTGACCCTGTTCGGGGCAACAGCCCAAACGGACAACAAAAAATCGCTGCAACGTGCCGTAACCATCGAAAAAGAGTTTACGCCCATCGTGCAAGACGCATCGAAAATCAACTCTATTCCCGAAATGGAAGTTTCGGCCTCGGAACGTCCCGATATCAAATATACCGAATGGAAAAACGCCCGGGAAGAAACTCCGTCGGTAACGATATTGCCGGCAGGAGACAATGGGGTAGAAGCTCCCGACCGACAACGGGGATATGCTCGGATAGAGATAGGAAACTATCTCAACATCAATGCAAATGCAGGAGTACGCATCATCGATAAAACCCGCGATCAGCTGCTTTTCTGGTATCAGCACAACTCGACCAACGGCACGCTCTCTTACCTCAGATACAACAACTCTGTAAACACGGGCGATGACGAGACGAAGCAACGTCGTAACGACAATAAATTGAATCTGAAATATACCCACATATTCGACAATTTTTCGTGGCAGACGTCTGCATACTACCGTTACAACGGATTCAACTATTACGGGAAACCCCTGTATAAGTCGAAAAAAGATATTTTCGGACTCGCCTCCACGACCGACCAACAGACCGTACAGCATTACGGCATCGACACGAAAATCGTCTCCAAACCCAATAAAAGCATCAATTACACCGCCGAAATCAATTACAAAGGGTACAACAGCGACCTCGGTCTCTTTTACGGACAGCGGGGCGTCCTCGAAAATCACCTGACAACCCGTATCGACGGAAATGCCCCTATCAACGAATTCTACAACATAGGTATCGCCGTGAGTATGGACAATCTCATCTACAACCGCTGCGATAAAGAAAGTTACACGATACTGAGGGCCAACCCCTATTTCGGCATCGAAAAAGAAAAAATACGTTTCAAGGCAGGACTCCTCGTCGACCTTTCGTTCAATGACAATACGATCTTCCGTATCGCACCCGACTTACGGTTCGAATGGGAATTCGATAAACTGTGCTTCCTCTACGCTCAACTTACCGGCGGGAAAAGTATAAACAGTTGGGAAAAAATGAGTACCCTCACTTCCTATATCGATCCTACCAGCTCGATGGCCAATACCTACACTCCGGCCGATTTCACGGTAGGGTTGCGTACGACAACTTTCAAGAAATTGCATTTCACCCTTTACGGTGGCATAAAATACAGTGTCGATGCCTTGTTTGACTACCGTCAGCAAATTATCGACGTAACCGGCTCCACCGGACGGCTCACCCGTCCCGTCATCAGTTTCTATGCAACCGATGCCTATGCGTGGAAAGCTGGATTTGAAATACAATATGCACCGCGAGATTTTCTGAAAGCGCATCTGGCATGGGAACATAACGAGTGGCATCGAAAAGGGGGTAAAGAACGTATTCTTTCATCGCAACCCCGTAACGAATGGAAAGCCGGCGTAACGGTTATTCCTATCAGACCGCTCGATATAACAGCCGACTTCTATATGGCCGACGGTCTCGGTTATCGCAACCGTGTCGAAGGAAATATCAACTATCCCGAAGCCGGAAACCTGCCCAACATCGTAACCCTCAACTTAGGCGCCGTGTACCGGTTGAACAAACAGATCCATTTCTCGGCACAACTCAATAACTTGCTCTCGAAACGTACCGACCTGTTCTACGGAATGCCGGCACAACGTTTCCATTTTCTTGTCGGGGCGGGAGTAGTTTTCTGAGGTTTTTCGAGAGACTATAAAAATTTTAACTACAAAATAGCTGATTGTCAACCTCTTTTTTCTACTTTTGCAGTCGAAAAATAAAAGCAGCGACAAAAAATGCCGAAAAATTTAGTTATAGTAGAGTCTCCTGCTAAGGCAAAAACCATAGAAAAATTTTTAGGAAAAGATTATAAAGTCCTATCGAGTTACGGTCATATCAGAGATCTGAAAAAGAAAGACCTGATCGACATAGCGGGGATAAGTCACTATGTGATTTCCAAGATGAACAAAGGTGAAAACATTACAGTAGAAGTTGTTGGCAAAATATGTCGTGCGCTTGACTGCACTCCAAATGACATCATGGAGTTTATCGAGGAATAAACCGGTATGCCGGATGAAAGGTGATTAATTATGAGATTACTGTACTCCAATATTCTCCCTGTCGGGATTGAAGAAGGTCAGGCAACTATTGCCGAGACATTTGTTGAGCAAATCGCAGACAGCGACAGTGTGGAAATCGCTGTCGGTTATGTATCTAAGGCATCCCTTGAGGAACTTGACGCCTTGGTAGAGGCTCACCATATTCAGCATATCAGCCTTGTTATCGGAATGTACTACATCGAAGGAATGCCCGAAGGAACTTATAGAACTGCTCTTGCTATCAACGAGAAGTGGAGGGCTTCCGGCGTCGGCGAAATAAGAATGACAAGAGCGTTCAAGTATCATGGCAAGCTGTATTTGTTCTTGAAGGATAATCTCCCCAAGTCTGCAATCCTCGGTTCCGCAAATCTCGGAGTTATAAAACAAGAGGCAAATAATATCCGGCAGTATGAGGTGTCAAGCATAACCGATCAGCCCGCGGAGTGCAACGAAGTATTAAGGCTCATTCGAAAAATGCAGGAGCCAAGGTGCTCCGCCAATATAGCGGATATAACAGACATGCCTATCATTCGGGAGATCAACACATCTCTCACCGGCGTAGACACTGTTGAGCAGATCCCGCAGACAGAAGTAGCCCTATATGACAGGCACAAGACGGAAGTATCCTTCGTGCTCCCGATCAAAGTTCCGGCATTTGCGGAGCGCCATATGGATGACGGCAAGCACTACACAAAGTCAAATTTGAATGTCAGCTATGCCGCTCCTCGGAGCGCTCGGAAGTCCCGTGACTGGTACGAAACTCAGTTCACGGTAAACAAGAGCATTACTCTGCTTCCTGGATATCCAGAAAAGAACGTGACCTTCTATGTCATCACCGATGACGGATACACATTCAAAGCACACACAACAAGTGACGGCAACAAACAGTTCAGCGCTGTCGGTGACGAACTCATTCTCGGCAGATGGATTAAGGGAAGGCTTGCAGCTGCTGGTCTTGTAACGCCGGTAAATGACACACAGCTTGATCGGGATCGGCTCGGGATGATCACAAAGGAAATGCTCGAAGCCTATGGCTGCGACACATTGGTTCTCACAAAGACCGATCAAAAAATGGAGGACGAAGAAGGAAATCTTCTCGACGTATGGTTTTTGTCCTTTGAAGCGGCGCAGGAACAGGAGGATGATGAGTAATCATGCATTATCTCAAGACATACCTAAAGACTATTACAGACCGCGGAAATGTCCGTCTTGCTGAATCCATTGCCAAGACTGCAGATGATGTTGGGAATCAATACATTCGAAACTTTTCCTTCTGCAGTCACGAGATAGGACTTCTGTTCGGTAATGTTCAATCAGGAAAAACAGGGCAGATGTTTGGCATTATCTGCAAGGCCGCTGACCTTGGATTTCCGGCATTTGTCCTTCTGACCACAGACAATGTCGTTCTTCAGCAGCAGACGCTGGATCGCGTAAAAGCGGACTTGTCCGGCTTCTGCATCTGCGGAGAAAATGACTCCGGCTTGTTTATCCAAAACAGTTTGATGAAGCCGACCATCGTGGTACTGAAGAAAAATGTCCGCATTCTCCGGCTTTGGGCAAATGTCTTTGCATCAACGGGCTTTATGAAAGGCAATCCTCTTTTCATCGTTGATGATGAGGCTGATGCTGCATCGCTGAATACATTGGTGAACCGTGGACGCCAGTCTTCTATCAACAAGCATCTTGACTCAATCAAGAATGGCTCCTCCAGCAGCATATACCTTCAGGTGACGGGAACTCCGCAGGCTATCCTTCTTCAAACAATGGCCTCTGGATGGCATCCGTATTTCACGTACTACTTTGAGCCAGGCAATGGATACCTGGGCGGTGATTTCTTCTTCCCCAAAAATGAAAAAGCAGAGTGCATCAGCTATCTGGAAACAATTCCCAGCCCCGAGCGAGCAGTTGTCCTTCATCATCTTGCAGCATCCGGCCAGATCCTTGCTTCAGGTGGACAGGTATGCAACTGCCTGCTCCATCCAAGTGTAAGGCAGGCTGTTCACAGCCGCTATGAAAAAGCGGTAAAGGATGAACTTGCATGGTGCTATGCACATATTGATGGGGAGTTCAAATCAGAACTTGAAAAAGAATATGCTTCGCAAACCCCACAAAAGGAGCAGAAGGTTCCCTTTGAAGAGGTTTATTCTACCGCAAAAAGCCTCTTAGAAACCAACGCCGTTAAAGTGCTTGTTATGAACGGGAAAAATGATATAGCAAGCGAAGAATACTCATCTGGCTCCAATATTGTAATTGGCGGCAACACCCTTGGGAGAGGTGTTACCTTTCCTTCTCTTCATACAATTTACTATACGAGAACAAGCAAAAAGCCGCAGGCAGACACCATGTGGCAGCACAGCCGCATGTTTGGATATGACAGAGATCCCGGCATGATGCGTGTATACATTGATGAAACGCTGTACAAGCTGTTTGCCGATATCAATGCCACGAACAACTCCATCATTTCTCAGATAGAGAGCGGGACAGAGCACATCAAGATATACTATCCGCAAGGCTTGAATCCAACTCGCGCAAATGTGCTTGACAATCAAAAAGTGTTCATGCTCTCTGGTGGGACAAACTACTATCCGTTTGATCCCGAGAACGATTCGATAGAAGCGCTTGACAGGCTTCTCGCTCCATTCAGCGATACCGAGCCTACATATCAGGTCAATCTGCGCCTCATGAAAGAGATCTTCAGTCATATAACCTCTGGCGAGGATTTTGAGATAAAGAGCTTCGTGTCTGTGCTTGACACCATTCTCTCTGAGACGCCATCTGCTCAGGGCATTCTGATTGTTCGTCGAGGCAGAGATGTGGCAAAAGGAACCGGTGCCTTGCTGTCTCCGAATGATTGGAATCTTGGCGGCAGCTTCACGAATCAAGTGGTGCTCACAATGTATAAGGTTACCGGCAGAAAAGGCTGGAATGGGCGCGAGCTGTGGGTTCCGAATATCAAGCTTCCGAACAATGTGGTTTACTACGATGTAAAGGATGCCGAAGAAACCGAGGTGTGATGCATGGCCGATGATTTAACGCCTGAACAGCGCAGGAAGAACATGCAGGCGATCAGGAGCAAAGACACCAGCATCGAGATTAAGCTGAGAAAGGCACTTTGGGCAAAAGGCATCCGCTACAGAAAAAATTACAAGAAAGTCATTGGAAAACCGGACATTGCCATAACAAAGTGCAAGATCGCTGTGTTCTGTGATTCGGATTATTGGCATGGCTACGATTGGGAGAATAGGAATCAAAGGATCAAGTCCAATCGGGAATACTGGATTCCGAAGATCGAGCGGAATATGGAGAGAGATCGTCAGGTCACAAAAGCCCTCGAAGACGACGGATGGCTTGTTCTCCGTTTTTGGGAGTGGCAGATAAAGAAACAGCTGGATGACTGCGTTAATGCAACCATGGATGCTGTGCATCATCGCACAATCCAGTCCAGCAAGGGGGATTGCTGATTGGTTAATGTTAAGCACATTACACTGACATCTGAAGAACTTGAAAAATGCCGTGAGTTCTCTATGCGGAGCGCATCTTCACAGCAGGCCATAGAATTTGGTCAGCGCACAACAAAAGCCCGCTCTGTAAAAGAGATCGCTCGAGATAATCTCATCGGCAAGATCGCGGAAGTCGCTTTCAGCAAGATGATGAAGGAGAACTATGGCATTGATGTCCCTCTTGACTTCAACTATTATCCCCGCGGTCAGTGGGATAATCAGGACGCCGAAATCAATGGCTGGAGAATTGATGTTAAAGGCACTCGCAAAGGCGGCCGTTGGATGCTGATTGAGTGGAACAAGCTGAACTTCCGTCAGCGGGACAACAACCTCTCTCACCTCTATGTCATGTTTACGGTGGACTGGAACCGTCAGACGGATCTGCCTACCGGCCTTGTTAGTTATCAAGGGGCTGTGTCATTAAGCAAGCTGAGGGATAACTGCCCCACTACCGTGATCCTCAGAAAAGGCACAAAGCTCCCAGGGACGAACACATACCTGCAGGCAGATAACTACGGCATACTCTTCAAGGATCTTTTAAGCACTTGAACCACCTCGTTGGTTATTTGACAAAAGATCCACCGCCGAAATCACTGACCGATAACTACAGCAACCCCTATTCAGGTGAAACAACGCTGGAAATCATTGGTAAGTCCACCAAAGATGCCTTGCACGAGCCAGTTTCGGAGCCGCTTGAAAGACCTAAGAAGAAAGGATTCTTCTCTTGGCTCAAATCCATATTCCATTAAAGCCACACTGTGGAGGTGCAGAATGTTTAACAGCCATCTTGCCAAAACAATGCTCTTTGATCCGCTCCAGCAGGGAGTAGATGAGCTTTACATTTTGTCTGCATACGCAACTCCAAATATGCTTTCGTGGTATATGAAAAACATCTATCATAAGACCGTAACACCTATAAAGCTCAATCTGATCGTGGGTATGGTGCCGTTCGACAATTTGAGCGTTAGCGTGCATGAAGGATTTCAGCAGCTTGTGACCTCTGAGTACCCACATGAGATAAGTTCTATTCGATGTAGCTATGTGACAGACAAGCCCGCAGAGCATGGTAATCTGTTTATTTGGTGCAAGGACGGACAGCCAAAGCTCGCCTTTGAAAGCTCCGCAAATTTCGTGCAAAGCTCCTTCATAGGAAATCACCGAAATGAGATCGTGTATGAATGCGATCCTATGGAAGCAAAGCAGTACTATGATTCTGTTGAGCCGAGGACAGTCTACTGCACACATGCCGAGGTGGAAGAATACATCATCCTTCGTCCTACCCATCCCGTACTGGACATAGAGTGCAATCTTGTCAGCGAAACGGATGATTTGGATTCTGTAACGCTCAGCCTCGTAACTAAGAATGGTGAACCTGGAACCCGATCCGGTCTCAATTGGGGACAGCGAAAAGGCCGAGAGCCAAATCAGGCGTACATACCACTCCCCAGCAGGATTGCTAAGAGCGGATTCTTCCCGCTTGAAAAGCGGCACTTTACAGCCATCACGGATGATCATCATCAGCTGACGCTGCGTGTGGAGCAGCAGAACAACAAGGCGATCACCACACCTGTGCGAAACAGCGACCTTGGAGAGTATTTTCGGAATCGCCTCGGTCTGGCTAATGGAGCTTATGTCACAAGAGACGATCTGACACGATACGGCCGGATTGATGTGAAGTTCGTGAAGCTCGACGAAGAAACCTTTTATATGGACTTCTCAGCTTAATTATATATTCCACGAAAACACACCAATTGCTCATGTATAACAGCTTTTCTAACAGAAGAAAGGCGCTGCGATTTTGCAGCAAATTCTGAATTTGTATTGCAATTTTGCAGCGAGTGTGCTATAATGGGAAAGAGGTGTTATGAAATGAGTAATATCGGATCAATATTGAAAGACCAGCGCTTGGGGAAGAACCTCAGCCTAAAGGATGTATATGATCAATGCGGCATCACGGATTCTAAGTTAAGCCGAATTGAGCGGGGAGAAAAGCTACCCGATCCTTTGGAATTGAACCTGCTTGCTAAGATTTATGGATTAGATGTCGTTCCACTTTTCGTAGCCGCTGGATACTTGGATTCAGGTACTCTTGCAGATTACCGCCTTATCTTTCAAAACGCTCATCTATTGAACGAAGAAGAGAGGCAGAGTATTTAAACACAGATTAACCTGCTGACCAAAGGAAGGAAAAACACTAGTATGGCATTTAGACTTGGAGAGCTCTTCTGCGGGCCGGGAGGTTTGGCATGGGGAGCAATCAATGCTGATATCGGTAATCCAGATTATAAGATCGTGCATCAATGGGCAAACGATTATGATGAGAACACCTGTAAAACATATCGAAGAAACATCTGCCCTGAATCACCGGAGACGGTATACTGCGCAGACATTCGGAAATTTGACTTAACAAAACTAGCGCCAATTGATGCTTTGGCATTTGGATTTCCTTGTAATGATTTCAGCGTGGTCGGTGAACAGAAAGGCATGGACGGTGTCTACGGCCCGCTTTATTCTTACGGGGTCAAGGTACTCAAACAATACAAGCCTAAATGGTTCCTTGCCGAAAACGTGGGCGGTCTTCGCAATGCAAATGATGGGAAGGCATTCACAAAAATACTAGAGGAATTGAGAGCTTCAGGATATAAGCTTTATCCCAATCTCTATAAGTTTGAAGAGTATGGTATTCCTCAGGCACGCCATCGGATCATCATAGTAGGGATACGCGACGATCTTGATTTGGAGTTCAAAATCCCGTCAACATCGCTTTATTCTGGATGCGACAACACATGTAAAACAGCGTTGGAAGTTCCCCCGATCCCAAACGATGCCGCAAATAATGAACTGACCGCTCAGTCACCAACGGTCATCGAAAGGCTGAAGTATATCCAGCCCGGTCAAAATGCATTCACCGCAGATCTTCCGGAAGAATTAATGCTTCACGTAAAGGGCGCCAAAATAAGCCAGATTTACAAAAGGCTTGATCCTGCAAAGCCTGCATATACCGTAACCGGCAGCGGCGGCGGCGGAACTCATATATATCATTGGAGCGAGCCTCGTGCATTAACAAACAGAGAAAGAGCAAGGCTCCAAACGTTCCCAGACAGTTACATCTTTGAGGGTAACAAAGAAAGTGTTAGAAAGCAGATAGGGATGGCCGTTCCATGCAAAGGGGCAAGGATAATCTTCGAGGCAATTTTAAAAACCTTCGCTGGCATTCCATACGAATACATGGAAGCAAACATCGAGGAATAATACCTCACAATGTATTGGTTTTTCCCTGCAGTATTAACTCTGTTTACTTTGAGTGATGCTAATTCGCAGAGTATAATGAAGGTACAAAGCCGAAAGGAGAATTAACAATGGCAAACCTGTTTGATAAGATGATCGAGGATCTCAAGAAAGCTAACGGAGGAGAAGAAGACGAAGTCATCACCGCTCTGCGGGCAAAGCGAGAAGAGTTGGGAGACGATGCCTCTGAAAAGGATATTGCTGAAGCAATCCAGTCCTGCCTGATGGAACAGCTCGCTGGTTCTCTCGGCGGAAGTGATAGTGACGAGCCTGTAGTCCTCAGCGAAGAAAACAAGGACTATATGGATAAAGCTACCAACGCAGTCAAGGAGTTCCTTGATGAAAACAACTGGCATTATGGTACTCGTGAGATCCGAAGCGACCTTGTCCTTTATGAACTTGGTTTCGGAGTACATAATGTCAATCTCCGGATTAGAATTCATGTTGAAGCAGATCCTAATGTTTGCCGTATTGATGCGATTCTTCCCATCTCGGCAGATGCTACTTATGAGTATCCCCTCTGCAAAGTGCTAGCGAAGGAAAACTTTGCAAAACGCTTTGGCTCGTTCAAGTACGATGAGCGCGACGGTGAGATTACTTACGAATACAGCTTCCTCGCACGTCACGGAATCTTCAAGGATGATCTTGAAACCTATTTCCACGCAGTAGTAGGATCTGCTGTTTCCAGCTATGATGATATCCGTAAATGCTGTGTTGGTCGTTTCAAGGGTAAGGAAGTAAACGAAATCCTGAAAAAGGTCAATGACCTTGTCAGCGACATCAGCGAATAACGAAGAATGCGGATATGGCTCATATGCTTGAGTTGTATCCGCATTGTTATACAGTAAAGTAACGGATTGATTCGTTGGAGAAATAGTATGAAAGCAGAACTAAGTTATTGTTACAGAAGTTTTGGAAGCGAACATGTAGCAACAAAAATAGTCGATGAAAGCAATGCTTGTTCATGGCAAAAGAACCTCTTCGCATTTTTAGATGAAGAGATTCCCGATTTGCTTGCTTGGCTATTTGACTCCGACTGCTGCTCCGAAGAGGAACTGCGCCAAGAAGAAATTGGTTGCAACACTTCAGACGGAAAGCCGCTTTATAACTTTCACTCCGCCTGTTTAGTCGGGACAGATCAGTCTGTAGCAGATCTGTATAAACGATACGCATACATTTGGAATGATTATTTGTTTATTGAATCAACAGGCATGGACTTTGTTGAGCTTAATTGGTTTAGAAGATTTAGTGAAGCTAACCCATTTCCAATAACAGATCCAGATGTAATGCTACTCATGACAGCAAGACTCTGCGTGTGGGGCAACTACGACTTCTATCATGATTACTCGCTCTATCAATGTATTCTTTCCGGTAGGTACAAAAAGTTTGTCAATGCCTTCAACAAGATGTGCTCCGATAATCCTTGGCTTCGCGGCACGTTTATGCCTTAAACGTCACTTTCATTGTGCAACCAATATGATAGGCAAGATATAGAGAGTAGCAATAGATACCAGAAACATTATTTACCTATTTTTCGAGGTGATTTTCCTCCGGGCATTCTCTATTCCTACTTTGATAGACTCTCGTTCTGTTAGTATAATGAAGACACAAAACAGAAAGGAGAGATAACGATGGCAAACTTTTTTGATTCTGTGATCGAAGATCTCAAGAAGGCCAACGGTGGAAACGAAGACGAGGTCATTACCGCGCTTCGCGCGAAGCGCGATGAGCTGGGCGAAGACGCTTCCGAATCAGATGTGATGTCTGCTGTCCGCTCCTGCCTTATGGCTCAGCTTTCCAGCGCTCTTGGTGGAATCGCTGATGATAAGCCTGTCGTTCTCAGTGATAAGGACAAGGAGTATATGGAAAGTGCGACTGCCGTTGTCAAGGAGTTCCTTGATGAGAATCACTGGCACTATGGCACTCGCGAGCTTCGGAACGACTTGGTGCTCTATGAGCTCGGTTTTGGCGTCAAGGGCGTCAACCTGCGTATCAGGATTCACGTCGAGGCTGATCCTGACGTCTGCCGCATTGACGCCGTCCTGCCGATTTCCGCCGACTCTACTTATGAGTATCCCCTCTGCAAGGTACTGGCCAAGGAAAACTTCGCCAAGCGGTTCGGCTCCTTCAAGTATGATGAGCGTGACGGCGAGATTACTTACGAATACAGCTTCCTCGCACGTCATGGCATTTTGAAAGACGATCTTGAAACCTATTTCCATGCAGTCGTTGGCTCTGCAATTTCCTGTTATGACGACATTCGCAAGTGCTGTGTCGGCAGGTTTAAAGGCAAGGAGGTCAACGAGATCCTGAAAAAGGTCAATGCCCTGGTGAGCGATATCAGTGAGTAAAACAGCTCCGAGTGTGCAACGCACGATTGTGTGTTGCACACTCATATGTGCCCCGATCAATCAACAGAGTATGGAGTGATTAAAATGACTCATTATATGAAGCTGAATCCAGAGCCGTTTGAAAAAATAGCTTCTGGCAGAAAAACAATAGAGCTGCGCCTATATGATGAGAAGAGGAAACTAGTTAGGCCGGCTGACGAAATCGTTTTTACACATATTCGCAATCCCTATCGCAGTATCAGCGTAATCGTTGATTCTGTGATCACAGCCGCGTCGTTTGAGTCGCTCTTTAAACATATTTCTCTGGTTGACTGTGGATACGAAGAGAGAGAGATTAGTGGATCAAATCATCTTGATATGAATCAGTATTACACTGAAGATAGCCAGAATAAATATGGGGTTTGCGGCATCAGGTTCTCTCTTAACAGTGAAAGAGCATTGTCCGAAATACAGATTCCGATATGCGAAGTACAGAAACACTTAATCAAGATGCTCGCGGAAAAAAACGTCGTGTCTGATGCATACGAATGGTATCAGTGGCACTGTGCCAATATAGATATTCCTGATAACTTGGAGAGTCTTCAAGAAATCATCTGCCTTTATGACGATTCTGTCAAAACATATGTTTATGAATTGTCACTTGCTCTTGAAGAACGAATGCGAGAATCCGGTTATAACGACATCGAGTCTTTTTTGGATCGGCGATTCAGCGTTCGAGAGTTTTACCCAATCGCTAATTGGTGGGATGACACCCGAAACAAAATAATCCGCTTTTTCTGTGGGGAGTATCGCAAGAATTACAGATGCGATTACTATACCATCTTTGACTAAAGGGGCAGGTTCAATGATTGACAAAAACAGACCACTTTATATTTTCAAGTATTTGCTTGATAACACTGATGAGGAACACCCTGCTATCATCAATGATATTCTCGCATTTCTGGAATCAAAAGGGATTCATGCAACAAGAAAAACCGTAGCAACAGATCTTGCGCAGTTACAAGACTGTGGTTTTGATGTTGTGTGCAACAAAAGTCGGCAAAACAAATATTTCATTGGAACCAGGAGTTTAGAACTAGCGGAACTGAAGTTGATTGTGGATGCTGTTCAAGCAGCAAAGTTTATTTCGTCTTCAAAAAGCTATGCTCTTATTGAAAAGCTCTCAGCATTGGGAAGTCCTTTTCAAGCTGATGATCTAAAGAGAACTCTCTATGTTGAAGGAAAACCTAAAACAACCAACGAAAGCGTTTTATATACTGTCGATATCCTTCATCATTCCATACATCACAAAAAATCTGTTCAGTTTCAGTATATCGAGTATACTCCTCGCAAAGAACAGTCACTAAAACATAATGGACAGTTTTATAAACTCTCTCCGTATGATCTCGTCTGGAGCAATGATCGTTATTATATTTTTGGCTGGTCTGATTCTCACAATAAAGTTGTCAAGTTCAGAGTAGATCGTATGGTTCACGTTGCAGAATCTTTCATTCCATATCACGAAAAACCGTCTGATTACAGCATTGAGGAACTCAGCAAGCAGGTTTTTATGATGTATGAGGGATCGCCGCAGACAATTAGGCTTCGTTGCAAAAATGAACTGATGAAAACCATCATTGATAAATTCGGCAATGATGTAGCTACAGAGCTTTGGGACGATACGTGCTTCCTAGCAACAGTCTCTGTATCTGTAAGCCCAACGTTCTACTCATGGATATTTACCTATGGCGGCAATATTGAAATAGTCAGCCCTGCCTCAATTGCCGAAGAGTATTCCAAAAGGCTCGAAAATGCATTGAATAATATGAGATGATTATTCCTTTCCATTACATTGATTTTTACCTAAAAAAGTCGAAGTACGTACTTTGCTAAAAAAGCTTCTAACGGCTAGAATGAAGTCATCTCAAATCGAAAGGAGAATTCTAATGGCATATTTCAATCCGAAAGACTACTTTCCGACGTTGCAGGAGTGGATTCGTTACGGTTGCGATATCAGCTGGGATGATTTCAGCGTGATGAAAAACCATGGCGACTACATTCAGCTGATGTTCCCGTCCTCCGCTTCCAAGGGACACGACACGTATGACCTCTATCATGATTCCAATGGAAAGCTGACAAAAGTGTACGGTCACCCCGGCAATGCCGGTTTTGAGGGAACAAGATACTATTGATTCAGATAGAATTGACATGAAGAAGCAAAAAGGTGGGCGCTAGATCGCCCACCTTTTTGCTTCTTTAAAAGAACCTATTGAAATCCTGCATGCAATCTCGTATAATAAGCCTATCCCGAACAAGCCGTTCGGGATAGGCTCAAAGGAGGTTGATTCGATGAGATACAAGAGCGAAGATACAATGAGAGAGATTGTGGAAGCAATTGAAGGCTATTTCTTTACCCACAAAGAAACTCCGTCGATCACTGAAATTGCACGAGCAACTGGTCGCTCCCGAAGCACGGTACATGCATATCTGCAGGAGATGAACAAGCTCGGTCAAATCCACTATGATGGTGTCACGCTTGAAACCCCAGTCACGAGCAAGGCAGATAGTGGATACTCTCTCTCTCCGATTATTGGCTCTATTGCCTGTGGAGAGCCACAGTATGAAGAAGAAAACATCGAAGCCTATGTTGCCTTGCCAGATGCTCTTTTTGGCCCAGGAGAACATTTTATTTTAAGAGCCAAGGGAGAGTCAATGATTGAGGCAGGAATTGATCCAGGCGATCTCGTAGTTGTCCGCAAGCAAAACGCTGCCGATGAAGGCGATATTGTTGTTGCCCTGGTTGACAACGAGACAACATTAAAACGATTTTACATAGACAAGGACAAGAAATGTGTCAGGCTCCATCCAGAGAACAAGACTATGAAAGACATCCTTGTCGAAAGCTGCTACATACAAGGCGTAGCACAGCATGTCATTAAGGCTTTGTAGCCGATTGGAGGAATGATAGATGCAGGTCTATATCTCGAATAAAGAAATCGAGCAGATTGCCGAAGGCTTAGTTCAAGTATCATGCGGAGAGCCTCCGCCGAAATACATTGATATTGATAGTATTGCAGCATACCTCGGAATAACCGTTGTGTACGAGCAGATTGCGGAGAGCGATCCCGATAAGATCGGCTTTGCTTCTGATGGAGTACGACCTCTTTGCGTTTGGCGAAACGGGAAAAAGGTTAATGTCGTCTTTCCGAAAGACACCGTTATCCTTGAAAGGTTGCTCCTTAACCCGTCAGAAAACAATAGGCGCCGGTTCGTTTTGGCTCACGAAATCAGCCATATCTTAATCTGGCGGGCTGATCCAATGCGAGTTGCCGCATGCTTCAACAGCGTATATGATACGGAGAGAACGTACAGCATGGATGAACTCCACGAGAGACTATCTCTCGAAGAATGCCAGGCAAATGCAATGGCTGCAATGATTCTTATGCCCCGAGTAGTGCTGACAGATTCAGTACGCAGACATTTGAGAAGAAAGGCAATCCCTGTTTATGGCGACTGTATCTTCCTTCCGAAGATGAAGCCTGCGTTGCAGAGAATGTCTGTAGAACTCGGAGTATCCTATTCATCCATGCTGATTCAGCTCCGAAAGTATAACCTCTTGGAGCAGCGCAGCATGGAAGAATACTTCAAAAAGACCATGACGGACGGAGGTGCCGTATATGGTTGTTGAACAGAGAGTAGCAAGGAGTTATTCGGATTTGCCCCGAGAAGTCAGAGATAAAATCTCTCAGTCAACGCTTGAAGTGGAAGGCTTGGCGATGAGGGATGTAAGATGTCCCGTCTGCAACTATGTGATAGCTCGTGTGTACGCAGACATGCAAGGCCATTTTCACGCCAAGTGTCGGAAATGCAAATGGGAAAAGCCCATTAACCTTGCCTATTTCCGAAGTCAAAAAGGAATTTGGCGGCTGAAGGTAAAATACTACGGCGAGGACTACTTTGAAAAACTGAATAACAACTAACTGACTTTGAATCGCGCAAGCGGAGGAAATCGAAAGATTAGACTGCCAAGCACCGTATGAAGCCAGAATCAAAAGGGATATCCATATCCTTTTGAGATTCTGATTTCGACGGTGCTTTTTTTGCGCTTTTCACTTCATACGATGATGAGAGTCCTTTCCCGAATCCGCTTGGGAAAGGACTTTTTTCATGATAAATCCCGAGCATTCGCATTTCTGCGCTGATGGGCGACGTTCTTCGAACTTTTGCGCATGCCAAAAGTTGGAGAATTATGGTGGGTGCGCTTTTATGCCCAACAGCTCATGGCAGCCATACATAGCCAAATATCCGTGATCTCCGAATTTTTGATTTCAACCCAAATTCAAAAATTCAAAGGAGATCACAACAATGACAAAAACATATACACTTACCGTTTTTAACACCTGCACTTCTCAGTATGAGGATGTTGAGGTTACCAGGGAGGTTTACAACGAGTTTCGCCGCGGAGAGTGGCGAATCGAGAAAAACGATGATAAGCATCGTGCAAATGAAACGCCCTTCAGCGAACTGATCGGGGGTGATGATGGTGCATTTGAGAATTTCTCCGAATTCATCGACAACAGTCAGAACCCCGAAAGCATCTTCGCCGAATGTGACAAAATTAAGGCTCTGTATTCCGCTATGAGTATGCTTTCTGACTTGGACAAGCAGCTCTTGCAGGCATTGTTCTTCGATGGCTTGACCGAAAGAGAATATGCAGAGCTGACCGGTGTCTTCAGAAATGCTGTCCATAAACGGAAGGTTCGGATCTTGGCAAAACTGAAAAAAATCATGGAAATTGATTTGTGAGGGTGTGCAAAACCCGATTTTCGTTCCTATACAAGTGAGGAAAGACAAAATCGTTCCTCACTGCTCCTTGACAACTGAATAGTACAGTGCATCTTTTACCTTCCTTCTGCCGTTGGGAAACCGGCAAGCCACATGAGCGAACACTCGGACAAGCACTCATAAAATGCAGATGTCCCGAGTCTTCAGGACTCAGACGGTGCGGCGCAACCGCAGCGAAGGCCACGACAAGCAGAAGAAATAATGATACTTGCGTCCAGTCCTAAAGTCGAGCGTTGAAGCGGCTGAAAGCCGTGAGCCGTCGCAACAAAGGAGGGCGCCTCGGAGAGATCCTCGGAGGGGTGAAATTCCCATGAGGCCGAATGCACGGCCGGAAGGTGCGTTCCCGTTGATCGAGGGCGTCGTGGACAAATATCGGTTAATGATCAAAACGATTGATACTATGCAGGCCGCCGCCTGCAGAAATGACAGACGGCGGCCTTTTACTTAACACGGAGGAACGAAAATGAAGAAAGTAAAAAGAGGTCAAATTTACTATGCAGACCTCTCTCCCGTAGTGGGGAGTGAGCAGGATGGATTCCGCCCTGTTCTCATCTTACAGAATGACACAGGCAACAAATACAGCCCAACCACCATCATTGCGCCAATCACAAGCACAAAGCCCGAATCGCGCCTACCGACTCATGTCAGAGTCAATGTAGAAGGGCTGATCAGCGGATCTGTCGCTCTCCTCGAGCAGATCCGAACCATCGATAAGCGCAGGCTCGACGATTACGTTGGAAAACTCAATAAGGATATGATGGCCAAGGTCGACCACGCCATCATTACCAGCCTTGGCATAAAAGTTATGGAGGGATTGTTGAAATGAAAAGCGACAGCAACAATGCCTCTTTCGTATACAGCGTAAACCTGCTCCGAATGCTGCTTGGCATGGAACTGATCACCGAAGATGAATACAACAAGATCGTAGCAATCAGCGAGGATCACTACGGCGCAAAAATTTATTGCGTCTGAACCGAAAATCTTCCGATTCTCGCTGGATGTTTCCGAACTCTTGTGGTATCTGTTTGTGTTGCCGAAAGGCAAATCAGCGGGCAACCCCCGCAGAAAGGAGTAAAGCTCAATGAACGTTATTGAGATCACAGCCGAGAAAAAAACGGCACAGGAAACGATCCGGCTGGCAGCCTACTGCCGAGTATCCAGTGACAGCGAAGACCAGCTTCACTCCTTCGCCGCACAGATCAGATACTACAAGGACTATGAGAGAAGACATCCTCAGTACAGGCTGGTTGACATCTATGCGGATGAAGGAATCACCGGCACCTGCATGGACAAGCGCGACGATCTGCATCGGTTGATTCGAGACTGCAAGAAGGGCTTGATCGACCGCATCATCGTCAAATCGGTGTCCCGCTTCGCAAGAAACACTCAAGAGCTTTTGGCAACGATCCGCTTTCTCAAAGACATCGGCGTCAGCGTCTACTTCGAGGAACAGGGCATCGATACCGACAAACTGAATAGTGAGATGATCGTAACATTCCCCGGTATGGCCGCCCAGCAAGAGAGCGAGTCTATATCGGGGAATATGCGTTGGAGCTACAAAAAGCGGATGGAGTCCGGCGACTTCAACTGCTGCGCTCCGGCATACGGTTTCGACCTTGTCGATGGCAGCCTGGTCATCAATGAAAAAGAGGCGGCGGTCGTCCGAAGGATCTTCTCCATGTACCTTCAAGGCTACGGAAAACAGGCTATCGCCAATAAGCTGAACGAGGAAAGCGTCCCCAGGCGCCACGGCACAAAACTATGGTACGCTTTCGGCATCGACTACATGCTGAATAATGAGAGGTATATGGGCGATGCTCTGCTTCAGAAGAAGTACACCACGGATACGCTCCCGTTTAGGAAAGTCAAGAATCGTGGTGAGCGTCCAAAGTACTACGTTGAGAACGCCAATCCCGCCATCGTTAGCAAAGAAACCTATGCCGCTGTACAAGAGCTCCAAAAATCCCGTCAGAAGAATATCAGCGGAAAGAAACCGAGCTATCCTCTGACCGGTATGCTTCGCTGCCCAGACTGCGGCAGATCATACCGCAGGCAGATTGTCAGAGGCAAAGCCTACTGGCTGTGCTCCGGCAGAGCTTCCGGCGCAACAATCTGCTCCAGCCAGAGAATGTCCGAATCGGATGTGTACGAAGCGTTCAGCAGGATGCTCTTCAAGCTGAAGGAACATCACCATGCGATCCTTGGTGCGCTGATTCGGGACATTGAACTCATGCAAAGCAAGACAAGTGAGAATCATGAGAAGATCTCAGAGATCGACAAGGAAATCGCTGACCTCGCAGCCAGGAACCTCGTCATCGTAAGACTGCACACAAGCGGTATCCTAAACGGTTCCGACTACTCGGCACAGTCTTCCGAGATCAACAACAGGATCAGCGCCCTTCGCTCTGAACGGAAAAAGAAGCTCGCCGAGGATGAGGGCGACGAACAGCTCGATAAACTAAAGGAGCTGCAAAGCATCCTCGATGAATATGAGCCGACCGAAGCCTTCGACGAAGATCTGTTCAGTCAGATCATTGAAAAGGCAACCGTGATGAACAAGACGGAAATAGCCTTTCATCTGATCGGCGGGCTTAAACTGACCGAAACCATAGTATGAAAGGACGGTGAAAACGAAAATGAAGAACAGAAACATACCCTTCGGATACAAATTCGAGGATGGGAGGATCGTCGTCAATACTGACGAACAGAACACACTTCAAAGGATCTGCTCCGAATACCTGGACGGTCGCTCGCTCCTACAGATCGCCAACGGGTTGGAATCGGACAAAGTGGAGTTCGCCCCCGGCGTAATAACTTGGAATAAAGCCAGGATCATGCGAATCGTAGATGATGATCGCTACCTTGGAAATGCCGCCTATCCCCAAGTCATCGACGAAGCAACGGTTGAAAGACTGCGGAGCCGAAAGGCATCCCGAAACACACAGACGAACACGGATCGACAGTCGGGAATCTACCTGCTGAAAGCTCCGGTTGTCTGCCCAGCTTGCGGCAAGCCAATGCATCGCCTGCAGGATGCAAGGTGCAAATGTACACAGAAGTGGGTTTGCAATCAATGCCACATCCAAATCAAAAAAGAAGATACAGAGCTGATGGAAGACATCGTCGACCTTCTAAATGGTCTGATTCGAAATCCAGAGATTATCAGAACGGTACAGCCCATACAAGCGGAGCCTTCCATCGAGCAACGACGGCTTGACAACGAGATTGCGAGAACCCTTGAAGGATATGACTTCGACAAGGATGCCCTTCGAGAGAAGCTGTATCAGCGAGCAGCCATCGGATACCAGCAGATCGGTAACGAGGCATACGTTGAATACAAGCTGAAGAACGCTCTTGAACAGCATGACATCCTGGATGGCTTCGATTCAGAGCTGACCAATAAAACCGTTAAGCTGATCAGGCTCACGGAGAGCGGTTCCGTCAGCATCATACTGAGCAACGATCAAGTAATACGAAAGGAGCAGACCGACAATGCAAGCAACAGCCCAAGTGACGCCACCTAAAGTGGTACATACGATCCCCGCAACAATAAACTTACAAGAGGAAGTCAAGAACGCCCATAAACAGCTTCGTGTCGCCGCCTACTGCCGAGTATCAACCAAGCAGGAGGATCAGCTCAACAGCTATGATGTTCAGCGCAGAGCTTATACAGATAAGATCAACGGAGAACCTGGATGGACGATGGTCGGCATCTACGCCGATAAAGGTATCACCGGAACAAGCGTCAAAAAGCGCGATGACTTCAACAGGCTGATGCGCCATTGTAAACAGGGCAAGGTCGATATGATCATTACCAAATCGGTAGCCCGATTCGCACGAAACACCCTCGACTGCTTGAAGCACACTCGGATGCTGAAAGAACACAATGTGGACGTGTACTTCGAGGAACAAGGAATCCACAGCATTCAGCCAGGAGTTGAGTTCTATATCACAATCTACGGTTCCATAGCTCAAAGCGAATCGGAGAACATCAGCGCCAACGTGCGCTGGGGTAAGGCACAGAGTGCAAAAGAAGGAAACGTGCCGTTCCATTACAAACGCTTCCTTGGATATCGCAGAGGCTGGGATGGAAAGCCTGAGATTGATCCCGAGCAAGCGGTTGTAGTCAAAAGGATCTACGAAAGATTCCTTGCCGGTGACAGCCTCGCCACGATAGCCAACGATCTCAATTCCGATGGGATTCCGACACCTTCCGGCATCGGTCAATGGCAGCGGGGAACGATTGAATCTATCCTCACCAATGAGAAATACAAAGGCGACGCCATCCTCAACAAGACTTACATCAGAGACTGCCTGTCAAAGAAGGTCATGGTCAACAACGGAGAGCGCCCGAAATACTATGTCGAGAACAATCATCCCGCAATCATCGACTCTGGCACCTTCGGCAGAGTGCAGGAAGAAATGGCAAGACGAGGTGGAAAGCGGAAAGTCAAGCAGGTCGGCACAAAAACCGAGCAAGGCCGATACTCCAGCAAATACGCTCTAACAGAGCTTCTGATATGCGGAGAATGTGGAACGCCATACCGCAGATGCACCTGGGCTGCCAATGGTAAGAAAAAGATTGTATGGCGATGCATCAACCGCCTTGACTATGGCAAGAAATACTGCCACAACTCCCCAAGCATTGAGGAAAGCGTTCTGCAGGAAGCCATCATGAAAGCGGTGATGCAAACCGCCAAGCAGAACGCCGAGGTGCTCAAAACGCTGAAGCTCCATATCGGCATGGGCTTATCAGCGGAAACAACTGAGGACAACAGCCTCGACCTTCAGATCAGGATCGCAGAGATTGAGGCAGAATTTCAGAAGATGCTCAAAGCCATCGCCGCCGACAATGTCGAAGCCTTCGACGAGGAAAAAGCAAAGGCTCTCATGGATGAAAAGGCAAAATTGCAGATCCAGCTTGACCGGATTGCTGATACGAAGCAAAAACGTGAAAACGCAAAATCCAGACTCGATGAGATCTTCACGATTATAGAAGCCCTGGCGAATCACCCGATCAGCTATGATGATCAGATCGTAAGACAGATTCTCGAGAGCGTGATCGTCGAATCCAAGGAGAAGATCAGGGTGGTCTTCGTCGGCGGCCTCGAAGTAACACAACTCATGTGATTGTTTCATACCCTCCTTTCACACATACCGCCCCGCCTTATGGTTGCTGTCATAAGGCGGGGCGGAAATCCCTTTTATCGGGACAAAAAGGCTTCGAGAGTTCGAATCCATCTATCAAAAACGCAAATCCATCTTTTTCGTACCCCATAGACATATAGTTAAAAAAATCCTGCAAATGCAGGATTTTTTATTTTGCTGTCCCACTGTACTACATCAAAATAAGCAGACACAACGGTTTTTGAGAATCAAGTTTTCTAAAAGAACACATATTCAATTCGTTGAGAAGAATTAATGGACGAACTTGCATTAATAGCTCTTAGCTTGCCGGAATTATTTGGTAAGAGGAAGTGATTGCCTGATAGGCACTCTTTTGAGGGTGAAGACTACCGCAATTAACAGTGACAGAATTATTTTACACTAACAGTCGAGTGAGATCGTGTCAAGGTTCTCCCAGAAGAACTTGACACGATCCAGTGACACTAAAGACTTGTGTTTACCGCAAAATCATGCTATGATAAGTAATAACGACATTTCCCGCTAAACGCGGTCTTGATAGAAGGAGGCTATGTGTATGGACGAAGTATTCCCATGTGAGCCCGAAGAAACCCAATCCCCACTACCCGAAATAGACTCTTTAGCGGAAGATTTTGACGGCAGTTCGCCTTCCGGCGATTTGGAAGCTCAAGAGCTTACGGACTTGTTAACCGAGGAGGCACAACCGGTTGATGATATGAAGCCGACGCAGGTCAGCCGTCCGGAACGAAAAAGAAGGTCTGTATGGCGCAGCATTCTTTCCGTACTCACGCTCATCGGCAAGTGTTTGCTGGCCGCAGCACTGATCGTTGTGGTTTTGGTCGCAGGTCTGATCGGCTACATCACTGTGACCGAATATACTCCTGCATATTCCGAAGCTGCACAGCGTGGCGCCGTCGATGTGACCGCTGCGTATCCGCCTGAGGTCGAGCAATCCGCAGAATCCGGCGTTGCTGCGGAGCAGCCCTCGATGACCCTTCGCCTGCTGTCGTTCAATACCGGATTTTCCGGCTTGGGCGAGGATGCTGATTTCTTCATGGACGGTGGCGAGATGGTCAATCCGGAATCCTACAGCGTGGTTGCAGAAAACATGGCAGGAATCGAAGCCCTGATCCGCGAGCAGGTTGCCGATGTGCTGCTTCTGCAGGAGGTTGATACCGGCTCTGACCGCACCTTCCAGCAGAATCAAATGCTGCAATATGAATGTAATTTAGAGGATTACGAGGCGTGGTTCGCGCTGAATTATTCCTGCGAATATGTGCCCTATCCGCTCAGCGAACGTATCGGCGAGGTACATTCCGGCATAGCGACCTACAGCCGTTTCAACATCGAATCCGCAACAAGGTATTCCCTGCCATGCCCGTTTTCCTGGCCGGTCCGCGTGGCGAATCTCAAGCGTTGTCTGCTTGTCACCCGTATTCCCATTCGCGGCAGCGCTCAGGAGCTTGTGATCGTCAATCTCCATCTCGAGGCATATGACGACGGTGAAGGTAAGGCCGCACAGACCGAGCAGCTTCTCAAGCTGCTGCAAGAGGAATATGAAAAGGGCAACTACGTTATCGCAGGCGGCGATTTTAACCAAGCCTTCCCCGGCACCATGGATACCTACCCGATTCTCGATCGGGATTATTGGATGCCCAGTTTGCTTGAGGATTTGCCGGAGGGTTGGCAATACGCCTTTGACGATGGCTCTCCCACCTGTCGGCTGCTCAATCAGCCCTACGATCCCTCCGACAGCACAACGCAGCACTATGTGATTGACGGCTTCATCGTATCACCGAACATCACCATCGACCGTGTGGTAACCATCAACGCCGGCTTTGAATTCAGTGACCACAATCCGGTTGTATTGGATATTTCGTTGAATTCCTGACACATAAAAGATAACATCGGTCAGCTATGGCGGCTGGCCGATGTTTTTTGGTTCTATGTCAATAGTTTGGGTAGAGACATGAAGGAAACTATTCATCGGAGAAAAGTTTCAGCGTGGTTCTCGTTTGAGCATAATTTGCTGCCCGGCACAGTAAATAATTGCACCCCGCAGTCTACAATGAAACTAACCCAAAAGGCAGAAGTGTCTAAAAGCCATGTGCCACAGGAATTTTTGAGAAAAGGGTTGATAGTTTCAGATACTTTCGTATCAAAACCAGAAACCTTATTTTCCAAAGAGTAACCAAAGGCAGCAAAATTGAGGTAAAAGCAAGCAAAAGTAGTGTGCTGCTCTGTTCGATAAATTGGAATTTACTGAACACGATACTTTCCGTAAATCTTTGTATAGGAACGAATCAAAAGAACCATACCTATTGTGCAACTCAAAACAAGGAGAATCAGGGCAAGGATGGAATTCCAAATTTCTGCTATGCCTGCTGCAAAATACCACAATGAATACAATTGCCACATGACACCGTTTTCTTTGTTGTATTGTTTTACATCTGTTATCTTTGCGGCATCAACTTCAGAACCAGACCAAAACCACATTGGTTTTTCCAGTTTTCTTGCGTAAACGCCGATACAAAAAAACAGGATTGCACAGCCAAAGGATACTGCCCACATAATCATTTTCCCTGCCATATCACATACCCTCCTTTGCTAAATTCAAGTTTATTTGATTATACCACATAATTATGAATTTTTTATCAGAAAAAAACCTCTCTTGTTTTGATAGACAAAAGAGGTTTCTTCCGTGCCATAGAACGACCAAACGGAGCGTGGCTTTAGGAAAGAAATGCAAAAAGTACACCGAATTATCTTTCGCTCAGAATGTGCCAAATATCGTTTCCTACGAATCCGCATTTTCTGTATAATGCTTCTGGATTGTTGGAATTGTTACATTGTCCCGATACCGTGGCAAATTTTGCTCTCCTTTTCATTCTCAGCAGCAATTCCTGCACCACACAGCTTCCAATCCCTAACCCGCGGCAGTAACCGGATACTTGTATCCACTCCAAAACACCCTCGCCGATTTCACTGTCTAATTCTCCAATTCCCGAAGCAGCGATCCTTCCGGTTCGATCATCTTTAACAGCAAGCCATAAATCCGGGCAGTAAACAGAATGCTTTTGATACATTTGCAGTTCATCTGACGTGATATGCAGATTTTCATAGCAATCGTTAATATGCGTGGCATACTCCGCAGCAGACACTGAACAGAAGGAAAAATGATCCGGTAGGGCAAAGGATGTCAGATTTTGAAGCGTATGTTTTAGCCGAAAATATGGCTCGTCTATATAATGCTTCAGCATACTTTCGTCAAAATCAGCATCGTGAACAATTTTTATGGAATCCGGCAGAAACATTACCCTTGTCTTCCACAACGGAATGGATGACATTCTGCACGGATTCTCTAAATAAGATTCATTTGTCATTATGATTACCTTTTGCTGTATTGATAGATGCGATTAAAAGACTTCGGATTGTTCCGCATTGGGTACAGAGGTCAGCGACGGCTCCCCTGTTCACAATATCTGATTTTTCAAACAATTCCAACCAATATTCCGTCTCATAACATTCTTTCAATGCGATTTGCAGTTTTGCAATAAAATCGGGCCTACCGTGGGCATAATTGGCTTCACGGATATTTGCCCCGATAGAAGTCGCAGAACTCTCCAATTGGTTTACCAGCGAATAATGCCCCTTGATTGTTTCGCACAATCTAATAATTCTGACCGAGAAATCCGTGGAAAGTTCCCGTAGCTTCGATTCGGACATACAAGCACCACCTTTCCCATCTGATTATATAGCAGAAAAGATGGATTGTGAAGTGGAATATCCTTCGGATGTGAAATAATGATCTGCAATCATTGTGAAATTTTCCGCTGACGCGGAAAGTGAAATGAAATAAATCCCCTCTCGCCCGCAAGGCATTTCACACGCCGCAGGCGTATTTCACTTGCGAAGCAAATTTCACAAATCCCGGAAGGGATTTATTTCGTTGAAAAGAAACAACCTTTGTCGATAGACAAAGATTGTTTCTTTTCTGGTGCAAATGGAGGGATTTGAACCCTCAAGCTTTCGCCGGCGGATTTTAAGTCCGCTGTGTATGCCGTTCCACCACATTTGCGCACTGTATTTTGGATTCTGATGCATGAGCAATTATAGTATAGAGCCATGCCCAAGTCAAGCAAAACTTTTTTGCGACTGAAGAGGGAATCGTGATGCGGAACATGCTCCACGATATACTCGATATGGGCTTTTCTCAGTGGCAGGAGAAACTAACCGCAATGGGGGAGAGATGAAAGGAAAACATAGACGCCAACTCTCTCAGCGGCCTGCGAAGCTAACCGCAATGGGGGAGGGATGAAAGGAAAACATAGACGCCAACCCTCTCTTAGCTGCCTGCGGTGCTAACCGCAATGGGGGAAGATATGAAAGGTGACATAGACTCCAAGCTTTCCCTTCGGCAGGCGATGCGAACTTCTGTGTTCGGCGGTGCTGCCTATTATTCTTAACCATGAAACTATAATTGACCCAATTCTTGGGGCATGTGAATCTTTATCCAAAAGTAGAAGTTTTCCGACAAAGGTTCCGCTTATTCACTCTGGAATTGCGAAGAAAAAACTGCTACAATTTTCTCAGGAAATCAAAGAAAAATTCCGAGGAGGATAAGTAAATGTCAGAATATCGTGTATTGATCGCAGACGGGAATTCACAGTTCCGCCACAGCACCGCAGAGTATTTTCGCACCGACAAAGAGATCAGCCGTGTGTTTGAGGCTGCGGATGGACAGGCTGCATTGGAACAGCTTCGTGATGAGCATTACGATGTATTGATCACCGAGCTGGTCATGCCCAAGATGGACGGACTGGATCTGCTGGACAGGCTGCGCATCGACAGCATAAACAGGCCGCCGGTGATCATCGTCGCATCATACATGCGCAACGACAGCCTGCTCCAAAGGGCATTCGCCAAGGGAGCGAGCTATGTCATGCTGAAGCCCGTCGAGCCGGAGTTTCTGCACAAGCGCATGAAGGACCTGCTGGAGAACTGCATTGCCGACCAGGAGATGGCAGTGCATCAGGGCTCCGGCGTGAAGAGCCTTGACGAGAAGATAACCACCATCTTCCTGACCGTAGGGATCCCTGCGCATATCAAGGGCTATCATTACCTGCGTGAAGCGATCCGCATGGTTTACTACAATCCCGACCTCGTGAGTAAGATCACCAAGGAGCTGTACCCGGGCATTGCCAAGCGATTCAATACGACGCCAAGCAAGGTGGAACGCGCAATACGCCATGCCATCGAGGTAAGCTGGACAAGGGGCAAGATAGAGAACATCAACAAGCTCTTTGGCTTCAATGTATACGGAAAGAACGATAAGCCCACTAACGGAGAGTTCATTGCGCTTGTTGCCGACAAGCTCATAATAGAGGACGGACGCGACCTTGTTGCATCCGTAAAGGCAGAAAGACAAATCGGCTGATCCTTTCGGGAAAAAGGGATTCCCAATCGATAGGGAGTCCCTTTTTTCTTGCAAATATTTACTTTTTTTCAGGCTTTATACGGTTAATTCGTCGGCAATCAGGGAATACTCTTAACCGGAGGAAAAAACTCCCAAAAATCTCTGCGGAGGAAATAATGATAAGAACTGAGATAGCGCTTGATATCGGCTCACGCAGGACGAAGCTGGCGGTCAAAAACAGGAACATGCTGCCGCTGCTTGTAAAGAACGCTGACGATACTGTGATATATACGGAGGAGAGCTGCGTTGCTTCTTCACGCAGCGAAACTGATGACGGTGAAATACTTGTAGGAAACGCCGCACTTGACAGCAGGCTGGAGTGCGTGTATCCGGTACATGAGGGCTGTGCCGCCAATTCCCGGCTGCTTGCGCTACTTATTCGAAGGCTTGCTTCGGAAAAGTCGGGGAGGAGAAAACCAAATCAGGAGATGCTGCATATAGCGGTATCAAGGGCATTGGGAACTATGAAGCTCCGAAACCTCGAGCGGGCGATGCAGAATTCCGGATTCAGGTATTACCGCTTCCACGACGCCGCACTTATGGCTGCCATGGGTGCAGGGATCGATGTTTCCCGAGACAGCGCCTGCATGATAGTGAACATAGGTGCTGAGACCCTGAGCGTCGCCGTTACCGCAAACGGAGGGCTTCTTTGGGAGAGTATGATTCCCGGGGGAAGCAGAAGGGTCAACCGTGCGATAACCACTCTGATCCAGCGTGAGCGTGGTGTACTGATAGGCGACCGCATGGCGGAGCTTATCAAGCTGAATATCGGCAGCCCGAGCTTTATTGTTGACGGAAGGGACGTTCGCTCCGGTCTGCCGCGTACCGTGACGATAGAGCATGACGAGCTTTCGAACATCATTTCCGCCGCTGTGGGCGAGACCGTGGATGCCGTCAAGGATGCTCTCAAGGCGATCCAGCCCGATGCCGCGGCGGATATTGTCGACAGCGGCATTCTGCTCGTTGGCGGAGGCGCAAGGCTATGCGGACTGCGTGAGAATGTTGAAAGGATTATCGGCGTAGGCATCAGCATAGCTCCGAATGCCGAGACTGCGGTCATAGACGGGCTTAAGCAGTATGCGCTTGACGGAAAGGCAGGGGCTGAGACATGGCAGGGCTATACGGCTGTAGAAGCCGATTTGGCATAACATGGCAAACATAATGGGCTGCCGCAAGCGAACTTCGCTTGAAAGCAGCCCTGATTCTTATTTCTATGGTCAAATTAGAAGATTCGGCAATGAATCTGCGTTAATCAATCGCTGAACCTTGCGGTGACAAACATGAAGAAGCTTCCGTACAGATCAAACAGGTTAGGAAGTGGATCATCCTTTCTGCCATCAAAGATCCTTAGCTCCATATCACCGGAAAGCAAATTGCCGTCAAGGTCATACCAGCCGAGAAACTCATGGCCGGGGTCGGGCACTGCCAGGAGGTATGGCGAAAAGTCCGGATTTTCGTCTGTTCCATGGCCTATCAGCAGGTCGAATCTGCCGTTTTCTTCACATTGAAGCCCTATTTCAGAATCAAGCGTGAAGTAGTCCTTCCCTTCCTGACCGGGATCATCCGCAAGCAGACCGTCAACAAACCATGTGAACCGATCGAGCTTTGGACAGTTTTCAACCGTGCAATACTTTATCCGTACATTCGGGAACTCGGTATTAATCGCTTCCAGCTCGGGACAGTCGCAAATATTCAAAGTGTGAAGGTCGGATGTAATGCAAACGCTCTCGATATCCTGTCCTATTACTTCAACGACGCGCAATTCGCTGCACCCTTCGAGATTAAGCGCACCGACAAGCTTGCCGTTTGCAGTACGCTCGCCTCTTAAATCTACATCGGACAGCCTGCCATCGGGGGTAAAGATGAATCCAATGAAGTATTCCGTACCCTGAGTGCCGTAATGCCATGTGTTATAATCAAGCGGATTATACCCGGGGTTGATTTTTTCGCCGTTCTTGACACCGTTTTCATCCTTGGTTTCAAGGAAATCGAGGACGCGTTCGCAGTCGATACCGTTAAGCTTCGCATTCGGCTCCGGTGTAGGACTCGGGGCCTCTGTATCCGGCGCAGTTGTGGGCTGCTCTGTTGCCGGCTGTTCTGTTGCCGGGGGAGTGTTGCCGTTAACGTTTTGGCTTGGTGTCGTGCATGCTGTGAGCATCATGCAGATAATCAGCATGATGCAGGGAAGCAGATAACGCTTTTTCATAATTCTTTCCTCCTAATAATTGAAGTGTTACGCGATAACTTCGCCAAATAGGGCATTCGATTTATGAACAATGAACAAATAAAAAGAATAAGCTCATAAAGAATGCCGCTTAACTTGATTATTAATATTTTATACCTTATATGCTACGCTGTCAAGTAAAATTTTGACTCTTTCTCAAACTTTTTCTTTCTAATATGGTTAAGCAGAAGCCGAGCCGACGAATAATGCTTATCCCAAATAAAAATGGCCGCCGTCAAAGCGAAGTACGCTTCTGCAGCAGCCGGTATAAACTATTATTGAATTATGGATTATAGCGTTTCTTTAGGGTGTTTATTCCATAGTGGACGAATGCCACGATCGAAGCGGCGACGGCAAGCACATAGACGTATTGATACCAGCCTGCGACATTCCAAAGGATATTGCAGTAGGTGAGCACCACGGCGACGGCAAACAGTCCTGTGGCGATCTTGCCGAACCAGTCGGAATAGACGACGATCTTGCGAAGGTACAGTATTCCGCCTGTAACTATTTGGATGAGGTCGACGCATACGATCACGATGAGCACCCAAAGTTTCAAATAGCCTGAGATGAAGAAGCAGGCGAGTACTGCGACGAGCATAAGCTTATCAGCCAGAGGATCCAGCACCTTGCCAAGCTTGCTTGTCCAGTTATTGCGCCTTGCAAGGAAACCGTCAAGCACGTCGGAAAGGAATGCTACAACGTATGTTGCGATGCTCAAAACATATTGCTCCTGCATAAACAGGTATACATATAAACCAATCAAAAGGATTCGAAATACCGTCAAAATATTAGGTATATGCTTCACAATGAGCCTCCTGTGTCAATTTCGGTTGTTTTGTGCTCACTGCTCATCGAATTGAGCAAGCCATAAGCCGAGTTCTGTTTATGTGACCATCTATCTAGGCGCATGATTACTCATACGCTCAAGCGATTACGGGGAACGTGACGGGCAGCCATTAAATGTTCCCATTTCAATCTTGCTCCGAGTGGGGTTTACATTGCCACCTAAGTTACCATAGGTGCGGTGAGCTCTTACCTCGCCTTTCCATCCTTACCGCAAAGCGGCGGTTTATTTCTGTTGCACTTTCCTTGGAGTCGCCTCCACCGGATGTTATCCGGCACCCTGCCCTGTGGAGCTCGGACTTTCCTCACCGTGATGCGGTGCGGCCACTTGTCTTACTCAATTCGGTGAGCAGTAATTATCCAGTATTATTATGTAATTCGGTTCGTATTCCGGCTTGCTGCCGCCTATGGCAGCAAGCCGCGTGTCAAAAAAATCGCTGTATTGCGTATCGGTCTGCTCAGCTTGGACCGTTCGGCGTCATTCCTGCGGTATCAGTATCCTACCGCAGTTTTCGCAGACCACAACGCTGTCGCTTCCTGTCGTGACCGTGTGCACGACAACGGAGGAGAGGGACATATGGCAGCCGCCGCAGGTGTCGCCGTTAAGCCTTGCGACCGGGTTGGCGACTGAATTCTTCAATGAATTGTACTTATCCAGCAGCGGCTTGGGCACTGCTGCGCGTTTCTGACGGATTATAGCCTTTATGCGCTCCGCTTCGGGAACGGCATCCTCTCTCTCCTTTTCACACAGTGCCTTTGCCTGTTCGCATTCGGCTGTTGCCTTATCGAGCTGCGAATAGGTCTTTTCTATGGTCTTTTGCGCGGTCTCGCACCACTTGACCAGTGTGTTTAGCTCCTGCAAAACCTTTTTGATTGCGGAGCTCAGCTTATCAATAGCCCTCTTGGACTCCGTGGCTTCTTCGGAGGTGGTCTCCTCGTCCTCGAGCATGATGTCGAGTTCGGATCTTTCAAGCTCATACTGCCTCTTCAGCTCGCCCAGCCTGGCGGAATACTCTCCGACAAGTGCGGCCTTTGCTTCACACTGAGAGGTCAGCTCAGCAAGAGATTCCCTGTAACGCCTGCACGCACTCTTTGACTTTAGGTATTTTTTATAGTTTGGGGTGGATTTAAGTTCTTCGTTGAGCTTCGCAAGCGATTGATTTGCCTGCTGATACTCCCATAATGCTTCCCATTGATTCATACATTCCTCCTTATCCCCATAAAAATGGCTTAGCAATGGTCGTCAAACCATTCTGAATACCGGGACGTCAGTCTCGGCCATTATGTATTGTACACCATCGGTGTTGGTTTGTAAATACTTTACGAGAGGCTTGAGTATAACCGCCTCGGTTTCGTAGTGTCCGCCGAAAGCAATGCTGAGATCGAGGTGACTCGCTTCAATAGCCTGATTATGCTTGCACTCGCCGGTGATATAAAGCTCTGCACCTGCCTCTGCCGCAAGCCGATAATCTCCGCCCCCGGCGCCGCCCATGACGGCAACGGTTTGCACCGGACGATTCCTGCCTGTGAAGTGCATCTTAGTATTCAGCACTTTTTCCGCAAAACCGATGTAATCCTCAAGCATGACCGGCTCGGCAAGCTTTCCGATACGCATGATACCCTCTTCGCCGACCGGCATGGGGTTATGTATGCCCAAGAGCCGGCACAGCTCGGCGTTCACTCCCGACTTTGCCGCATCCAGATTGGTATGAGCGGCAAAAAGCCCGATATCGTTTCTTATTAGGCAGAATACCGGTGCGGTTACAGCGTCATCGGGCAGGATCCGCTTGACAGCGTTAAATAGGAGAGGATGATGCGTGAGCACCAGATCACAATCCTTTTGTGCGGCCTCGCGGGCGACATCGAGCGTGCAGTCCAGCGCAACCAGCACCCGGTTTATCTCCTTTCGTTCCGTGCCTATAAGAAGCCCCACGTTATCGAATGAAAGCGCAGTTTCACGCGGCGCAAAATTATCCATTGCGGCAATAAAATCGCTCAGCTTCACAGCCTTGTCTCCTCCTTTGATGAAATAAGCTCCAAAATTCGCTCGCAGCTCCCGATCTCGCGAAGCAGGGCAGCAGGCGGATCATCCGGGGATTTCGAAAGCTTTTTTCGCATTATTCCGAGATACCTTTCCACCATGGGCTTCAAAAGAGCCTCTCCGCTCTCATATGCGGCTGCACCGAATTGATAATAGCCGACGGGCCAGCCATGGGGCAGGGGGTCGGCATTGCCGGGCTCGGCCGAAATGAGCTGGTAGAACCTGCCAGCGTCGAATACTATGCGCTCGGATATAATCCGGTAGTCATGGGCGTAAAGATATTCCCTAAGCTCGGCTTCGCCCCGCATTGGCTGCATTACAAGTCGCTTTAGCTTGTGAGAAAAAACGCCATCCGATTCAAGAATATTGGCGATAAGCTCTCCACCCATGCCCAACAGCACCGCACAGTCCACGCTCATGTCGGAATAGGCGGAAAAGCCGTCGCTGACGATGCAGCAGAGCCTGTCTTCAAGTCCGAAGCTCTGAGCGAGAAGCCTTGCTTTTTCCAGAGATGAAATGCTGATATCGCTGGCAATGACACGAGCCGCCGCTCCGCTTTGGAGCAGCGCAATGGACAGCTTTCCGTGGTCGCAGCCAACGTCTGCAGCGACATCAAACCGGACGGAGCCATTATCGGTCAGCATTTCAAGGGCTGCGTTCAGCCTCGGGGTCAGGGAGATCTGTTTCATCAAGCTTGCCTCCCGGCTGTCGAAAATAAGCCGATGTAATCGACAGCCAAATAAAATCTTAGGGTTCGACATAACTCGAACCCTTAATCGACAATTAGCTTACTTCCGTAGACACGGAAGCACAGAAATCATTCGTTCGTGTCTCCGTTTGCGTCTGCGTCGTTCTTCTTGGCAGCATCGGGTACGCTCAGGTCGATCAAACGGTTGAACAGATCGAGAAATCTGCCTGCGATGTCGGCATCGGCATGAATTTCGACTCGAGTGTCGTCCTCGTCCTCGTCGTCATCGTCATCGTCGTCATCGTCATCGTCGTCGTCCTCCTCGTCGTCATCGTCATCATCTTCGTCGTCTTCATCCTCGTCATCGTCATCGAGCCAGACGGGAATATCGTCGTCGTCAAAGAGATCGTCATCGGCATCGAGCAGGTCGCTGAGAATATCGTCGTAGGTAGCAATTTCATCTTCGATATCCTCGATGGAAGCGTCGAGATCCTCGATCTGCTCGGTGTTCTCGTCGATCTGCTCTGCCATGGAATCAAGGCAATCGATGATGGCCAAGAGGAGCGCACTCATGTCCTCGCCCTTATCGGAGAGCTGCAGACCCTTTGAGAACCCCTTGAGGTATTCGACCTTTGCTTTCATGCTGCACATATCCTTGTCCTCCGTGTTATGAAACCGCCGATTTCGGATCAGCAGCGCTCCATGTATTCGCCGGTGCGGGTATCAACGCGGATGCGGTCGCCCTCGTTGACGAACAGAGGAACGTTGATCTTGTAGCCGGTCTCAAGCACTGCGGGCTTGGTGGTGCCGGTTGCGGTATCGCCCTTGAAGCCCGGCTCGGTCTCGGTTACGGTCAGCTCAACAAAGTTGGGGGCCGCAACGGAGAATGCGCTGCCTTTATAGAAGCGAATGGTAACGTTGGAATTCTCCACGATATAGTCGATAGCATCCTCGACCTGCTCATGATTGAGCTCAAGCTGTTCAAAGCTCTCGTTGTCCATGAAGTAGTAGAGGTCGCCGTCGGTATAGAGATACTGCATCTCACGGGTCTCGATATGAGCGGTGGGATACTTGTCGGTGGGGCTGAAGGTCCTTTCGAGAACGGCTCCGGTCATAACGTTCTTAAGCCTGGTACGAACGAATGCCGCACCCTTGCCGGGCTTAACGTGCTGGAAATCAGCGATGCTCCAAACCTGCCCGTCGATCTCAACGGTAATGCCTTTTCTGAAATCGCCTGCTAAAATCATGATAATACCTCCGAATGGTTATTATTTATTTGTTTTACAGAATTATTTGCTGCTTGGGCATATCGCAGGAATGAGTGAACATCCCCAGTCAAAAAACCGTCGATCCCACTGCTGCATTTGAGACGCCGCCATAAGGCAGCCGAATCGCCTGCGGGATCCATCTGCTTAGCTGCAAGCAAAGTTAGCAGCCTGAAGCCAATTGGCTCATAGAGCTGACCCTTCTGCACACATTTCTGCAAATTCACGTTTCATTTTACCATAAACATAACCAAATTAACAAGGTGCATTTGGAAGTTTTTTTGCTAAAACGGAGTAAATCAGCAGATTTGGAGCAATATATTTGTTTTCTGCGCACTAAAATCATATATTCACGCTTATTTACTCGGATTGTAACGCCTGGACCTGCTGTCAAACATATGCTGACCCTGCGCCGGAGATGGAAAAAGCGTACAGTTTCATTTGAGCGGACAAAGAGCAAATGCTACGCATGGTATATCGATTTATCACATAACGGACATCGATAAAAATTAGCGGCCGCCAAACATATATAATGATTATTTAGCGAAAAGCGTTGAAGAAGCTGAAAAGATGAGTTATAATTAAGCCACACAAAAGAAGGGAGAAGTAAAAATGAACAATTCAACAACACATACAAAAGACCACATAATGACGAGGACATTATCGCTGCTGCTTGCAGGGCTGATGATGTTCGGACTGTTCGGCGCGCTTCCACTGTACGGCTGCAGCGGAGGGGACACAACGCCTGTTGCAACGCCGGGAAAGGATGCACTGCAGAATGCCACACCGGAGAGCGATAAAACGGAGGATTCGGAGCAACCAACGGCTGAAATAACCGCAGAGCCGACGCCGATTCCTGAAACGCCCACCCCGGAATGCACGGACGAGCCATCGCCAACACCGTGGAATCCGGAACCGACTCCGACACCGACACCGGCATATTCATACTATGAACTTTATTATGATATTTTGAGGGACAGGCTCCATCGTAGGTCAAGCGGTCTGCGTTCTTTCCATGATATGGAATTTGACCCTGAGATGCGTGTCAAGTATGAGAATGGGGAGCTATGGACATACGATTTCTATACTGGGGAAAAGCTGCGGCAGTATCCGGAAGAGCTATATCAGTATGCTTATGATAGACTCGAATGTGATGACGAACATGGGAATATTCATTACTGCTACGGACTAGAGAATTGGGTAGCCTTTGTTAAATCGACTATAAATCAATCTGAAAATGTGGATGAATCTGATAAGGTATGCATTTTCGTCACGGATGATGGCTGGGAGACTTGGCGAGAGATAAGGTTTGAACCCGAGCCCAATATTGAACAAAGAGTCAGAGACCTTTTTAGAGGAGATGCAATATATTCAAAAGAGGCCGAATCCGATAATCCCAATGAATTCTCTTTCTGGGCTCGTTATATAGGTATTGGCGTGTCATCACCCGATGTGTGTATTGTAACGGTTTATTGCTGCTCCTTTATTTGGGGACATTGGAGCGGTCTAGATCTTTATTTAACGTTCCTGACAACCGATGGAGGAGAGAATTGGAGAAGTATTGATGTATTGCGTGATGGATTACACGATCATATACGCTCGCCGTATTTTGAAGGAGAAGAGGGCATAGCTTCGGACTATTATGTAACACATGACGGAGGTAGAACTTGGGAGTTTGACGAAGAGCTGTGGAGCTATTATCGACAGCTGAGAAAGAGGGGACGGTGGATATCAGCGGTACTCTCGACCGATCGCTTTACACGCACGGATGGTACGCGAGAGAACGCAATTAAACAGTAACTTGCAGCTGAAGAAAAGCGGCAACAAGAAACCAACCGTAATTAATAGCAGATAAAACGTTGAACGAACAACGGATAAGAATAAGAAAAAAGAAGGGAGAAGTAAAAATGAACAATTCAACAACACATACAAAAGACCGCATAATGACGAGGGCGTTATCGCTGCTGCTTGCAGGGCTGATGATGTTCGGACTGTTCGGCACGCTTTCGCTGTACGGCTGCAGCGGAGGGGACACAACGCCTGTTGCAACGCCGGGAAAGGA
>OLGB01000682.1_pt1 | contig 46147 bp, 62 predicted proteins | sample 1605691 | NCBI WGS metagenome assembly OLGB01 (sample SAMEA3888925, study PRJEB22519) | human gut metagenome | biome: human gut; feature: human-associated habitat; material: faeces | place: Denmark | collected 2010
GTTGTACGGAAGAAGCATGCGGACCAGATTCTTTATGAGAATCCAAGGAGAATGCTTGAGGGGAAAAGTATTTAATTAAAGAAGGGATAAAAACATCTATGTACGAGTTAGAGAATGATGATGAGATCGAGATTGATTTAAGGGAATTGTTTTTAATAAATACCATACGATAGTGCATGCTTACTTTCTTACTGTCGTTTCCTCTAATTATTACTTGATTCTTTTCATTTATAATATAGTCATAAAATTTAGTTACAATTTCTACAGTAACAGTCGTTTGATTATTAACTTTAGAAACACTGGTTATCATACCATCAACGTATAGAAAGTCTTTCATGACATTTTTTTGACCTTTTGTTTTTAATGTTTCCAGTTGCATTTGATATTGATTATATAATTCATTTGTTGTTTTATTACTTAAGACATCATAGTCAAATTCCATCCAGGCATTTTGAATATCTACGTAGTCTTGAAAACGTTCAAAAACGAAGTCAGCCATACTTTCCTTTTTAATATATTTTGAAAATTCATCAATACACAAACCGAGGCCCTTGGCGATTTTAAACGGATTTGAATTATAATAAGATTTACAATCATTCGTACCAATCATAATAATCGCAGCATCAATAGGATAATTCGACTCTAATATTTCAGGCAGAGATTCGAGACCGTTGCGATTTTTTCTGTAAGCATCGTCAAATATGGTTGTTCTGCCGCAAAGACCTTCTTCTAAAATACGAACATTTTGAAGTTTTTCCTGCAAAATACTCGTCCATCTGACGCCCCAAGGGTATCTTTCGTTAGTCTTTGGAATCAATCCCCAAGTGTTTGAGTCGCCAAAGCATAAAAGTTGTTTCAAAATAATCACCTTGCTTTAATATGAATTGTTATATGCTAATTATAACATCATTTCCTACTTTGTCAATAGGTTTTTAGGTGTTTATGTTTATTTTGTAACAATATAGCGCTGATAATTGATATAAAAATAAAAAAAGAGAAGCAACAAATGCTTCTCTTTTTTGGTGGCTCATCGGGGAATCGAACCCCGGACACCTTGATTAAAAGTCAAGTGCTCTGCCATCTGAGCTAATGAACCGTATAGCACCCTGATATCAGGGTGTTGGCTGGGGAGGCGGGATTCGAACCCACGCATGACGGAGTCAAAGTCCGTTGCCTTACCGCTTGGCTACACCCCAATGTAGGGATAAATATAAAAAGTGGGGTGGGATATCGGATTCGAACCGATGACCTCCAGTGCCACAAACTGGCGCTCTAACCAACTGCGCTATATCCACCATTTCGAACGCTCTTATATTTTAATCTTTTTATTTTAGTTTGTCAACTGTTTTTTAATTTTTTTTTACAAAAATTAAAGTACCTATATTAAAATAGGTACTTTCTCTTATTCTTCAACACCTACTATGATAAGTCTTCTATCTGTAGAACTTGCATCATCTGTACATGTTGATAATATGGCTTCAGCTTTTCCTCCAGTTTCTTCTGCTGTTTTTGCATAAAAACTGGTATCTGTACTTGTTGTTATAAATTTATCAGTTATTTTATATGATAATTTATTTCCATCTTCGTCAGTTATATAAAATTTATCTCCCACTTCCAATTCATCGTTTTTAGAGAAAAATAGATTATTTCTGTAATTATGTCCATAGATTACTGTACTTCCTGGTTTATTTAAGCCTTCTGTTGTATATATCTTTGCAACAGCTATCTCTATTGATCTTTTTGTTACTTCTTCTAAGACATTACATTTCAATTTAGTTTTAGGAATTTCTAATGTTCCATCTATTTGATAATCTTCCATTTTTCTTTTTTCTTTGCTCTTTGTTGAGGCTTCTATTGCTGTAAGTTCATTTCCAACAGTGTCTGATTTTTTCCCAGATCCTCTAATTACTTTTTCTGGTGTTGTTTCTTCTGGTGTTGATTCATTTTTGTCATCTTGGAACATTTTATATCCAACTATGCATAAAGCAATTATTATAATAACAATACTTATAATTAATATTATTCCTATTCTTTTATTTTTTTGATTATTATTTTCCATTTTTTACTCCTTACATTAATCTATTTCTCTTGCTTGGATTATAAGTCTTCTATCTGTTGTACTTGCGTCGTCTGTACATGTTGATAATGTTATTTCTGCTTTTCCTTCTGTTTCTTCTGCAGTTCTTGCATAGAAGCTTGTATCTGTACTTGTTGTTATAAATATATTGTATATTTCATATGTAAGTTTAGTTCCTTCTTCATCTAGTATGTATATTTTGTCTCCATTCGTTAATTCATCATTTCTTGAAAAGAATAAATCATTTCTATAGTTGTGTCCACAAATTACGGTGTTTCCTGGTTTATTCAAACCGTTTACTGTATATATTTGTCCAACTGCAATTTCTATTGATCTTTTTGTTACTTGATTTAATATTGCACATTTTAATTTTATTTTTGGTATTTCTATTGTACCTATTATTATATAGTCTTCCATCATTTTTCTGTCGCTGTTGCTTCTTGTAACGTTTATTGCATTTAATGTGCTATTACCTGAATTGGCTTTTTTTCCGCTTCCTGTTATAGCTTTTTCAAACTCATTTGCTGCATTGGTATAATTTTCTTCTGTTTTCTTATCAGAAAAAGCATTATATCCTAGATATCCGCACAACGCCTATAATTGCCACAATTATTACTATTAATACAATCGTTAATACTTTACTATACTTATTACTATTATTATTCATGTTTCTCATTCCCTTCTTAAGGCTTTTTTATTAAAATAATCGCCTTTTTTTATAAACCCTACTAAATATATTTTACACATTTATATACTATTTTGTCAATTCCATAAATAGTAAAAGAGTTAATATATTTGTATATTAACTCTTTTTTATTTTATATTTCTCTTGCTGAAATTATTAATCTTTCTCCTGTTGTTGTTCCTTGATCTGTACATGTTGTTAAATTAATTTCTCTTTTTCCTGCAGTATCTCTTTGATAAAAAGATGCATCGCCAGAATTTGTTACAAATTTATTATATATTGAATATGTTATTTCTACTCCAGATGTATCTTTTATTATTATTTTATCCCCTTCTTTTAGGTTTTTATTTTTTGAGAAAAATAATCTATTCCTATAATTATGTCCGGCTATTACTGTGTTTCCTGGTTGATTTAAGCCATTTGTTGTATATAGTAGTATTACTCCTCTATCAAGAGCTTGTCTTGATTGGTCTGTAAATATTGAATATCTTATTCCTGTAGCAGGTATTCTAATTGTTCCTGCTACCCAATATCCTGAAACATTTACTCCGCTTGATGAATATTTTCTTGATGTGCTTGTCCCTCCTGTTGTTCCTTGTGATGTTCCAGAAGATGTTGAACTTTGCTCTGTTCCAGAATTATTATTTTCTGAATTTGGATCATCTAATTGTATTCCTTCATCATTTTCTAGTTCTTCTTCTGATATTGTAGGAATTATACTATCAAATTCATCTGTTATATCTTCTGAATTTCCTTGTTTTACATTTTCGTTTATAACTTCAAATCCTATATACCCAATTATTCCAGCAATAACAACTATTAATATTATAAGTAATAGTGTTAAAACATTCTTATCCTTTGACTCCATTTATTAGTAACCTCCGTACGGTATTAATTAGTATTATAATCATTTTTCTATTTTTTTCAATGTTAAATTATAGCATCTCTTAATCTTTCTCCGCCTAACATATGTATGTGTACATGCATAACTTCTTGTCCACTATCTTCTTTACAATTATTTATTAATCTGAATCCACTATTATAAATATTAAATTTCTGTGAAACTTCCTTTATTGCCTTATGTAAGTCTTGTATTGTTTCTGCATCATCAATATCTAATATTGTATCATAGTGTTTTTTTGTAGTTATGATTAAATGTATACATGCTTTAGGGTCAATAGATTTAAAAGCTATAACATTATCATTTTCATATACTATTTCTGTGCCTATTTCTTGATTTGCAATTTTACAAAAAATACAATCTTTCATTTTTTTCTCCTTTGCGTTATAGTAATATTGCTTTTATTCTTCTAACACCTGATGAAGACGCTTCTTCTTTTTTTATTTTAAATGTACCCAATACTCCTGTTCTTTCAACATGAGGTCCACCGCAAAATTCCATAGAAACATCACCAATTTTATATACTGTGACTTCATCTCCATATTTGTCTAAGAACATTGCCTCTGCTCCTAATTTCAAAGCTTCTTCTTTTGTCATTTCTAATCTTTCAACTTTTAAGTCTTGTTTGATATATTCATTTACTAAGTCTTCAACTTGTTTCTTTTCTTCATCTGTCATCTTAGCATTATGTGAAAAATCGAATCTTAGTCTTTCTGGTGTAATATTACTTCCTTTTTGGTGTACGTGATCTCCTAATACTTTCTTTAATGCTGCATTTAGAAGATGTGTTGCTGTATGATATTTAACTTCCATTTCACCTGTTGAAGCAAGTCCACCTTTAAATTTTGCTTCGCTTCCCATTCTAGATTTAGCTTGATGTTCTTCGAATAATTTTTGGTATCCTTCCATATCAACTTTTAATCCGTTTTCTTTAGCTAACTCTTCTGTCATTTCTGGTGGGAATCCATATGTTTCATACAAATTGAATACTGCTTGTGCATCAATTACATCTTTGTTATTATTTTTTGTTTTGTTTGCAACTTTTTCAAATTCTTTTTCCCCTTTTTGAAGTGTTTTCATGAATTTGTTTTTTTCAGCTACAATTATTTCTTTTATTGTTGCTCTATTTTTTTCTAGTTCTGGATATAATTCTTTTAAGCTATCTATAGATATATCTATTATATTTGATAATTCATCTAAGTTAATTTCAAGCTTATTCATATGTCTTGTCATTCTACGAAGTAATCTTCTTAATATGTATCCTCTGTCTACATTGCTTGGTCTTCCACCATCATTTATTATCATTATGCTTGAACGTAAATGTTCTGCTACAATTCTTCTGCTTTCTATACTATCAACTTTTTGTAACTTCTCTAATTCTTTCATTACTGGTTCAAATACTTCTATTTCAAATGGTGTTTCTTTTCCTTGTAAGATCATAGCCATTCTTTCTAGACCTAGTCCAGTATCAACGTTTTTTTGTTCTAGTTTTCTATATCCATTTTTGTCTTTGTAAAATTCCATGAAAACATTATTCCATATTTCTATGTATTTTCCGCATCCACATGCTGGATTACATTCTGGAGAACATTTTGGCTTACCTGTATCATAATACATTTCTGTATCAGGTCCACAAGGTCCTTCTTCTCCTGCTATCCACCAGTTATCTTCTTTTCCAAAGAAATATATTCTTTCATCTGGTATTCCGGCTTTTTTCCAGCATTCATATACTTTCATATCACGTTCGCAATCTTCATCTCCAGCAAAACATGTTACAGATATTTTTTCACTTGGAATTCCTAGTTCTTTTGTTAGGAATTCATAACTCATAGCAATTGATTCTTCTTTGAAATAATCACCTAAAGACCAATTTCCTAACATTTCAAAATATGTTAAATGTCTGTTATCTCCAACTTCATCTATATCATTTGTTCTTACACATTTTTGGTAGTCTGTAAGTCTTGTTCCTTCTGGATGTTTTTCTCCTAATAAATAAGGAACTAATGGTTGCATTCCTGCAGTTGTAAATAAAACTGAAGGATCATTTTCTGGTATTAATGATGCACTTGGTATTACTACATGTCCATGTTTTTTAAAAAAGTTTAAATATTTATTTCTAATTTCTATTGCTTTCATATCTGCCTCCTTAATAATACGGTATTATATTATATTTTTTTCCAAATTGCAAGGCTTTACACTCTATAACTCCAAGCAAAAAAAGACTGTTATTTAATTATAACAGCCTTTTTAATATTAAACTTCTTCTTTTTCCGTTTTTTTAGTTTTTTTCTTAACTTGTACTTCGTTTTCTACCATCATTTCAGTATAAACTACTGCGTATGCAAATGTAAGAATTGTTATAATTTCTTTTGATGATAAATAAAATCCGTATACTGTATATATTCTTTCAGTTTCAAGTTCTAAACATTTTACTTCATATTCATTAGCTATTCCATCAGCTGGCTCGAATTTCTTTTGAGCATCTTTTAATGCTGAAGTTCTTACCCCACAATAATATATAACATTAAATGCCATTACCAATAAAGCAACCATAATTAATAATGTTTGTATTGGTTTTGCTATTGATTGAGCTTCTTCTTTTGAAGATATTCTTGTATCTTTTATTGCATATTTTACTGCTAATGCAATTGTTACTAATGTACTAATTATGAATAAAACTGATTGGTAAATTAACAATGCTGCTGTAAAATTCCAATTTACAAATTGAGGTATTACATTCTCTAATAAAAATGATATTCCTCCAATTATTATTGCTAACACAATGTATCTTCCCACAAAGCGTCCTACAACTTTTTTTGCTTCTACTGTATCTTTCATATTTTATTTTCTCCTCTTTTGTTAATTTGTATATATTTTATATATATTTTTTTTTGATGTCAATATTTTAATTTCAAAAAAAAAAAAGACAAATCTATCCAAACAGATTTGTCTTTTTAAATTATATTTCTAATTGACTACCTAATATTCCTGCTGCTGATTGAACAAGTTTCAATTCTGTGTCAGTCATTTTTTTATTTGGCTCTTTTGACATTAGAACTACACTTCCTACTGAATCGCCATCAGAAACTATTGGATAAATTACTTGTGAATGGAAAACTCTTTCTTTGTTTTCGTTTTTGCTTAATGGAATTGCAAGTTCGTCATTGTCTTTGCTTGTATATATTTCTTTGTTTTCAATGACTTCTTCTAATTCTTTACTTATGCTTTGCTCTAATAAGTCTTTTTTCAGTCCTCCCGCCACAGCAATTATTGTATCTTTATCTGTAATGCATGCTATATGTCCTGTAGTTTTAGCTAATGTATCCGCATAATTTGATGCAAATTCTGATAGCTCTCCAATAGGAGAATATTTTTTCAAAACTATTTCTCCATCTTTTTCTGTGAATATTTCTAGAGGTGAGCCTTCGCTAATTCTTAATGTTCTTCTTATTTCTTTTGGAATAACTATTCTTCCTAAATCATCAATTCTTCTTACCACTCCTGTTGCTTTCATTTTTACCTCCTTGTTATATTTTGTCTATTTTTAGTTTGTACTAATTTAGGCAAAATATACAAGGAATATTAATTATTGTTTGTAGAAAATATTGGCGGTTTATATAAGTCTATTACAATTCCTAAGTCTCTTGAAAATTCTCTAAGCATTACTATTTTTATATTTATTTCTTTGCCTTTACAATAATCTTCAAGCACACTCTTTAATTGTTTCATAAATGCATATTCTGTTTTCAACTTGTCTGTATATTTTTTAGCTCTATCTATTAATATCTCCTTAATTCTTACAATGTCTTCATTGCTTGCACATGTAATTCTTTGGAACATTCTGTATGCATCATAATACTTGAATATAGGGAATTCCATGCATTCTGAATCAAATCTATCATAAAATTGTTCCATTTTAATTGGAATATATCTAAATATTTCATCAGCTTTATCTTTATACATTTTTTCTTCCAATTGATTATTTAATTTTTCAAAATGTTTTAATACTTCTTCCATCTCTTGGCTTGATTCATTTATTATTCCAACTCTTGATAATTCTTCTTCAACGTTGTCACAATATTTTGATATTTGTACTGATTTATTCATTCCATCTATAAATATTTGTTTTGTTTCTTTTATATCGTTATTTATCAATCCTCTTTTAATGAAGTAACTGAAATATGAGAATAATTTAACAATTTCTATTAATTGAAGACTTCCTTTTTTTACTTCATCAATTACCTCTTGGATTATTCTTGGGAATTGTTCATCTGAAATTTTCCAATATTCTTCTGTTAGTAGTCTCTTGTATCCAGGTAATTTCTCTGTATCTATCGTATTTATTATTGCGTCCATATCTTTTTTAAGTGCCTTCATATCAAAGATTCTTGTTCTTACATATATTTCAATAAATTTAAAGAAACGGTATTCTGATTTGAAATTGAAATAATAGTTATTATCAAATTCTTTAATATAAAATTGTCTATTATCCATTAAAACTCTTGAAGAAACTAATATTGCCTTATATTCTTCATTGCTTTGAATATTAACAAATTTATTTTTGGTGATTTTTCCAGCTTTTATTTCAAATGATACAGCTATTGTAAATATTAGCATTGTTTGCAATACTCTTAATTTAGTGTTTGGATATGCTTTATTTACAATTTCAAATATCTTCTTAAAATCATTTAGTGAGTGTTTCAAAATTCTCAGGTTTCTTGTTCCACTTTTGTTAAATGTTGAAATTATTAGGTTAGTATTTTCTCTTAAGAATCTAATTAAATCTGGATTATTTTCATATCTCATTAATAATCCATTTATTATATAGTTGAATTTTGGAGCATATTCAAATGTCTCACCAATTAATTTTTCTTTTATTCTCTCATAGTCATTTGCATTGTCAAAAACATATTCAATTTTGTCTCTTATTTTTTCAACCATTGGTTTTTCTTCACCTTTGGTTAATTCATTTTGTTTATCTAAAAGATATGTTGCAATAAATGTTTTCATTTCTATGTTAGAACTTTTAAATTTTGTTGCCAATTCTTTTTCATTACAAATGATTATTGTCTTGATGTGATCATGCTCGACAAAGTTATTTATATATCCCAAAATATCTACAACATCTACGTTTGCTCTTTCCAAGTCATCAAAGCATAGTACTTTATCGTCTGTAGAAAAGAATGCTTCATAGTCAACTTTTTCTCCATTCTTGGTTACACCAAAAAAGTTTGCCATATCTAAGCCAGTTTTTGCATATTCTGGAATTGTTGTTTGTCCATGTGAATCCATATACTTTTTCAAGTTTTTGTCCATTAATTGTGTTGTCTCAATAAAAATTTTTTTACTGATTTCTTCAAGATTAGAAATACCATATAATGACATATATATAGTGGTATATTTTCTTCCATTTAACTGTAGTGATTCGATTTTATTTTTTACTTTATGATTCCAAAAATATGTTTTTCCGCTTCCCCATTCTCCATTAATCATAATGGCATAGTCTGTGTAATCTGCTCTAACATAATCTAATATACTTTCTACTAAATCTTCCACTTTTTATTCCTTTCTTTGGTTTCTTTTTGCTATAACCAGTACATCAATTTTTTGTGGTTTTCCTTCTTTGAGTTCATCTACACATGCTTTTACAGTACTTCCTGTTGTATATATGTCGTCTAATAGCAAAATTTTTTTATTATATATTTCATTTTTATTTTCTAATTTGTATACATTTTTTACGTTTTCAATTCTTTGTTTTTCAGTTAGTGTACTTTGTTTTTGATTTGGTTTTATCTTAATTAAACATTTTTTCAAGTGTTTTATTTTTAGAGTCTTTTCTAATTGATCTGCTATTACTTCTGTTTGATTATATCCTCTTCTTGCTTTATTTTTTTTGTACATAGGAACTGAAATAATACAATCATATTCTTTTATTTTTTCAGTAAATTTTCTGTTTTTAGTTAATAATTCTACAAACAAATTAGCTATGTATGCTTTTTCCTTAAATTTAAAAGACAATAGTAAATTTCTTATTGTTCCTTCATAAAAACTAAGGAAATATAAAATATAACCTTTCTCATTTATTGAATAAAATTTTAAATTCTTTTTTAATAACACATAGCACTTTGGACAAATCCATGTATTACATATCTTTCCACACATTGTACATGATGTAGGAAAAAGCATTTTTAGTATTTTTTTAATCATCAATATATTTTATTTTGCCCTAATTTTGATTTATTATATCTAATTATCTCCATTTAGTAAATGCTCTACTTTAATTTTTAACCCCGTATTTCTTTTTTTGCTATCCACATTTTGAATCATAAAGTCTATTGTATTTTTTCCACCTAATATTATTAATAATTTTTTTGCCCTTGTGATTGCTGTATATAAAAGATTTCTTGTAAGTAACATAGGTGCAGTTTGTGGAACTGCTATTATTACAACGTCAAACTCACTTCCTTGAGATTTATGTATTGTAATTGCATATGCTAATTCTAATTGATCTAATTCTTGAAACTGATACCAGACATTTTTTCCATCATCAAATACTACTTTTAGTTGTTTTTCTGATAAATCTATTTTTTCAATTCTTCCTATTTCACCATTAAATACACCTGTTGAATTTTCATATACACCTAAAACTTCTCTGTCCCAGAAAATATCATAATTGTTTTTTATTTGCATTACCCTATCGCCTTCTCTAAATGTTATTTCTCCAAACTTTTTCTCTTTTTTACTTTTATTTTCTGGATTTATATAATTTTGTAATGTTTTATTTAGTTCTCTTGTTCCTAATGGTCCTTTTTTAGTTGGTGTTAATATTTGCATGTTCTGAAAGAAATCATAATTTCCAAATTTCTGTAACCTTCCTGTTGTTAATGATACTAATTGATTAATTATTTTTTCTTGAGAATTTTCCTTTATGAAAAAGAAATCTTCTTTGGTATTTTCAAAGTTCTCTTTCGAAATAAAATATTCTCCTTTGTTTACTTGATGGGCATTTAATATTATTTTACTCTGCGCAGCTTGTCTAAAAATTTTATCCAAATTTGTTGTTGGTATTTTTTCAGATTCTATTAAATCTTTTAATACACTGCCCGGTCCTACTGATGGAAGCTGATTACTGTCTCCGACTAGAACTAACTTTGTTCCCATATATATAGCCTTTGTTACATAATTCATTAAGAAAACATCAACCATTGACATCTCATCTATTACAATAACATCAGCGTCTATTGGTGCAAAATCTGCTTCAATATTTTCTAATTTATTATCTTCTATTTTCCCTATATCTAATAATCTATGTATTGTCTTTGCTTCTTCGCCTGTTGATTCTGACATTCTTTTAGCAGCTCTTCCTGTTGGAGCACATAATACTACTTTTTGTTTGTTTACATGATAAATATCTATTAGTGCTTTTATAATTGTTGTTTTTCCTGTACCAGGTCCACCAGTTATTATGCTTACATTCGAATTATTTACCTCTTTTAATGCTTCTTTTTGTTTTTCTGATAATTGTATATCAAGTAATGATTCTTCCTTTTCTAAAATGTTTTCAAATGATTTTATGTATTTTGTATTTTGGCTTCTCATCATCATGTATAATCTTGTAGCTATATTTTTTTCGACTCTATAAAATTCTTCAAGGAAAATCCATTCTTTTTCATCTATCTCTTCTTCAACTATTTTCCCTGTTGATTTTAAATTTATCATTACTTCATCAATATATTTTTCATCTGTTGATAGTTTATCTTTTACAAAGCTATACAAACTTTCTTTTTCAACACATGTATTTCCATTATAACTTGCTAGTATCAATCCATATCTTATTCCTGCTGCTATTCTTTGATAGCTATTTACATTTATTCCAATATCTAATGCCATTTTATCTATTTTAAAGAAATCAACACCATATGTTATATCTATTAAAACATATGGATTTTTCTTTATTTCTTCAATAGCATCTTCTCCTAATACTTCATATACTTTTTTGCTGTTACTTGCATTAATTCCGAATTTCTCAAGGAATCCAACTATTTGCCATAATTCCCACTTACTATTAAATTCTTCTGCCATTTCTTTGGCGCCATTTTCTGATATTCCTCTTACTTCAGCAAGTCTTTTAGGCTCAAATTTAAATATAGCTATTGTTTCATCGCCAAATTTATCTACTATTTTTTTAGCAGTACTTGGACCTATTCCTTTTATAATTCCACTTGCTAAATATTTTTCTACAGCAGCTTTTCCTTCAGGTAATTTCTTTTCAAATGTATCTATTTTAAACTGTCTTCCATAATCTTGATGTGTAACAAATTTCCCTTCTAAGCTTAAAAAATCACCTTCATTTATAAATGGCAAATATCCTACAACAGTAAATATTTCTTCATCTGTTGATAATTCTGCTATTGTATAACTATTATTTTCATTCTGATATATAATTTCTTCTAATTGACCTTCTAATTTCATATTCTCTTCCTTTTCTTTTGCTAGTCTATCAAAAATTTCTATATTTTACAACATTTTTTCAACTTTAATATTTGAGTATTGTTTTTCAATCTTTTTTAATATTTCATATGTTTCATCACTTGAGTTTTCATCTATTATTTCAATTTCTTTAAAATAACCAATTTTATTTTGTGCGTGCATAATTTTTCTTATAATCATTTCTATATTTTCTTCTTTATTTTTTACTTTTATTTGGAGTTTAACATTATCACCAATTTCAATATTTCTGTACATGTAATTATCTAAAACATCTTTTATTAATACATACCAGCCAAAAATTCCTATCATTATAACTACTAAGTTCATAAAATCTTCCATGTTCATCACCTTGATATATATTATGACAACTTTTAATTTATGTACTTGATTTTGGGCAAAATAAAAAAACGGTCGCCCGTTTTTTTATTTTATGTATTTTCTTTAAACTATATTAATTCAAGAATAACTTCTGGTGCATTGTCACCTTTTCTGTTTTCACATTTTAATATTCTTGTATATCCACCTTGTCTACCTTCATATTTAGTAGCAATTTCCCCAAATAATTTTGCCATTAAGTCAACGCCTTCAACTTTATTAACTTTTTTCATTATTTTTCTTCTTGCATTTAATCTAGATGGCATATCTTTTTGTCTTTTTTCCATTTTTTCTTCTTTAACTACTTTTAAGTATTCTTTTCCATTTTTACTTGTAGCTTTTTCTGTAATTTTATGTCCTTTGCTATCTAATTTAGCTTTAACAACTTTAACTTCTACTTCTTCGAAATTATCTTTTTCTTTAACAGCTAATGCTATTATACTATCAACAAGAGCTTTAACTTCTTTAGCTCTAGCTTCAGTTGTTCTAATTTTTCCATTTAAAAGAACATCTGTTGTTTGAGTTCTTAGCATTGCTAATCTTTGATCAGTTGGTTTTCCAAGTTTTCTTGTACCTGCCACTTTATATTTCACCTTCCTTTTCTTAGTCTTCTATTGATGAGAATCCTAGTCCTAAGTCAATCAATTTCTTTGTAACTTCGTCTAATGATTTTTTACCAAGATTTCTAACTTTCATCATATCTTCTTGTGATTTATTAGCTAAATCTTCAACTGTTGAAATTCCAGCTCTCTTCAAGCAGTTATATGATCTAACTGATAATTCTAATTCTTCTATCGGCATTTCTAATACTTTTTCTTTTTTAGATTCTTCTTTTTCTACCATTACTTGAGTATTTTTAGCTGTTTCTGATAAGTCAATGAATAATTCTAAGTGACTTGTCATAACTTTTGCAGCTAAGCTCAATGATTCAAATGGTTTTAAACTTCCGTCTGTCCAAACTTCGATTGTTAATTTATCATAATCAACTCTTTGTCCGACTCTAGTATTTTCTACTTTATAATTAACTTTTTTAACTGGTGTAAATATTGAATCAATTGGTAATGTACCTAACGCCATATCTTCTGTTTTATTTTTATCCGCAGTATTGTATCCTCTTCCTCTGGCTACTGTCATTTCCATATGAAGAGTTTCTCCTTCTTCTACTGTAGCAATATGTAAATCTGGATTTAAAATTTCTATACTACTATCAGTAATGATATCTCCAGCCTTAACTTCTCCAGGTCCTTTGAAATCAATACTAATATTTTTATCATCATTATCATGCATTTTTAATCTAACACATTTTAAATTAACTATTATTTCAGGAACATCTTCTACTACACCTTGTACAGTTGAAAATTCATGAACAACTCCATCAATTTTCACACTTGTTATAGCTGCTCCTGGTAATGATGATAATAAAATTCTTCTTAGTGAATTTCCAATAGTCATTCCATAACCACGTTCCAATGGTTCGCATACAAACTTTGAATAATTTCTTTTTTCATCTGTCTCTACGCATTTGATGTTTGGCTTTTCAAATTCTATCATTTATTTACCTCCATTTTGAGAAACTTAGGTTTCTCACCTTTTTTATATTTTCTATTATTAATTCTATTAAAATGAAAATAATTTCTTTTATTCTTATTTTATTATTTAGAATAAAGCTCAACTATTAAGTGTTCCTCAACTGGTAAATCAATATCTTCTCTATTTGCTAATCTAATAACTTTACCAGACATTTTTTCTCTGTCAACTTCTAACCATTCTGGTAATGGTCTTACACTATTTGCTTCCATATTTTCTTTAACAACAGGGTTGTCTCTTCTAACTTCTCTAATAGCTATAACATCTCCAGCTTTTACTAAGTATGATGCTATATCTACTTTCTTTCCATTAACTTCTATGTTTCCATGAGTTACAAGTTGTCTAGCTTGTGGTCTTGAAACGCCAAAACCTAATCTGTAAACAACATTATCTAATCTGCTTTCTAATATTTGTAATAAGTTATCACCAGTGATTCCTTTTTTATTAGAAGCCATTTCGAAATATCCTCTAAATTGTTTTTCTCCAACTCCATAGAATGATCTTGTTTTTTGTTTTTCTCTTAATTGTGTTCCGTATTCAGAAAGTTTAGCTTTCTTTTGTCCGTGTTGTCCTGGAGCGTAATTTCTTCTTGTTACGCTACATTTATCAGAATAACATCTGCAACCTTTTAAAAATAGCTTTTGACCTTCTCTACGGCATATACGACATTGTTCGTCTTTGTATCTTGCCATTGTTACACCTCTTTCAATCTTTTAATATTATTTGTTTTATTGTGCTCATCACAATTTTTATATTTATACTTTTAATTACACTCTTCTTCTTTTTGGTGGTCTACATCCATTGTGTGGTATTGGAGTTACGTCTTTTATCATTGTAATTTCCAATCCAGCTGTTTGTAATGATCTTATTGCAGCTTCTCTTCCTGAACCTGGTCCTTTAACATATACTTCTACTGTTTTTAATCCATGTTCCATTGCTGCTTTTGATGCAGTTTCAGCTGCTTGACCTGCTGCAAATGGTGTGCTTTTTCTTGAACCTTTGAATCCAAGTCCACCAGCACTTGCCCAAGATATTACGTTACCTTGAGTATCTGTTATTGTAACAATTGTATTATTAAAGCTAGAGTGAATATGTGCTGCTCCACTTTCAATGTTTTTTCTATTTCTTCTAGCTACTGGTTTTTTAGTTACATTTTTAGCCATTTCTTGCTTTTCCTCCTTTTAATTTTTAAAAAATCAAGTTTCAATTATACTTTATTTTTTGCTCTTACTTACGACTTTTCTTGGTCCTTTTCTTGTACGAGCGTTAGTTTTTGTTCTTTGACCTCTAACTGGTAGACCTCTTCTATGTCTTAATCCTCTGTAGCATCCGATTTCAGTAAGTCTTTTGATGTTTAAAGCTACTTCTCTTCTTAAGTCACCTTCAACTTTGTATCCTTCCATAGCTTTTCTTATTTTGTTTACATCTTCGTCAGATAAATCTTTTACTCTAGTATCTGGGTTTATTCCAGCTTCTTTTAAGATTTTTTGAGAGCTAGAAAGTCCTATTCCATATACATATGTAAGTCCAATTTCTACTCTTTTTTCTCTAGGTAAATCAACTCCTGCTATACGAGCCATAAATTTTTGCACCTCCAAATTTTTAATTGATTAATATAGTTTAATTAGTATAAATTGAAATGTAATTAAACTGGATTGTTATTTATATAATAAATATAAAAACAAAATCAGCCGCTAACTGTTTTTATATTTATTCACAAAATTATACGGGCTACTACCTTGTATTAGCCCTAAGTTGGTTACTAAAATTAACCTTGTCTTTGTTTATGTTTTGGATTTTCACAGATTACTCTGATTACTCCTTTTCTTTTTATTACTTTACATTTTTCACACATTTTTTTAACTGATGGTCTTACTTTCATTTTCTTTTTTCACCTCTACTCTATATATTTTATTTATTTAAAATATGTAGCGCAACCTACATAAGTGGGTTCAAATTTATTTTGCACGCCAAGTTATACGTCCCTTACTCAAATCATAAGGTGATAATTCCAATTTTACTCTGTCACCAGGTAAAATCTTTATATAGTTCATTCTCAATTTTCCTGAGATATGAGCTAATACTTGATGTCCATTATCTAATTCGACTTTAAAATTTGTATTTGGTAATGTTTCTATAACAGTACCTTCAACTTCAATTACATCTTCTTTTGCCAAATTTCTTTCCTCCAATATAAATGAAATTATTATCGTGCTCAACAATAATAAGCTAATATAGTATATAATACTTTTAAGGTTTTGTCAATATTTCTGGCTCATTTTCTGTTATTAAAATAGTATTTTCATAATGAGCTCCATTAGTTCCATCTCTTGAAACTATTGTCCATCCATCATCAAGCTCAAGTATTTCTCTGTTTCCCGCTATTACCATAGGTTCTATGCATATTGTCATTCCTGGTTCTAATCTCATTCCTCTTCCTGGTTTTCCGTAATTTGGTATTCCTGGATCTTCGTGCATTTCTCTTCCTATTCCATGTCCTTGAAATTCTCTTAATATACTAAATCCATTTTTAGTTACAAATTCATAAATTGCATTTGATATATCTCCAACTCTGCAACCCTTTTTTGCAAATTTAAGTCCTTCAAAGAAAGATTGTTTTGTAACTTCAACTAATTTTTGATCTTCAACTGAGTTTGGTTTTCCAACTATATATGTTCTTGCTGCATCTCCGTGGAATCCATTTTTAAATGCCGTTATATCAAAACTTACTACATCGCCTTCTTTTAAGATCGCATGTTTTGATGGAATTCCATGTATGATTTCATCATTTATTGATGCACAAATTGAACCTGGAAAATCAGGTACTCCTGGTATACCACTTGGGAAGTTTTTCTCTGATGGTATTCCTCCATTACTTCTTATAAATTTTTCTGCAATTTTATCAAGTTCATAAGTTGAAATTCCTGGTCTTATTGCTTCTTTAATAACTTCATGAACTTGTGCAGTTAATTTACAAGCTTCTCTCATTTGTTCAATTTCTCTTTTTGACTTGATTGTAACCACTTTATATTTTCCTTTCTATTTATTAATTTTTTCTATTACAATATCAGCTGCTTCTTTTGCCATTGTTCCTGTTTTTTCTGTTATTTCTATTTTAAATAGTTTATCTGCTTTTTCATAATATTCTTCTAATGGCTTTGTTTGGCTTTGATAAACTTCTATTCTGTTTTCAACTCTTTCAACTGTATCATCTTCTCTTTGATATAGCATGCTTCCACAAATATCGCAGATTCCTTCTTTTTTAGGTTTATTTAATTTTGTATTGTATACTGCTTTACATTTTGGGCATATTCTTCTTGTAACAATTCTATCCAATATTTCTTCTTTTGGTGAACTTAAGTCAATTACTAGATCAACTTTCTTTCCTTCTTCTTCAAGCATTTTATCTAATGCAATTGCTTGTGCTTCTGTTCTTGGAAAACCATCTAATATAACACCATTTTCTACGTCTTTTTCTGCTAATCTTTCTTTTATCATTTTTATTGTTAATTCATCTGGTACTAAGTTTCCTTCTTTTAAATATGAATTTATTTCTCTTCCTAATTCGCTATCTTCACTACTATATTTTCTAAATATATCTCCACTTGATACATGTGCAATATTTAATTTTTCTTTTAATATTGCTGATACTGTTCCTTTTCCTGTTCCAGGAGCTCCTAACATAATAATAACCATATGACATTCTTCCTTTCTTTATATGTTATTTTCTAAACACTAATTTTTTAATGCTTAGAAAATAATATATAATTACATTTCAATAGGATGTCAGCATTTGACACCCTATTGAATATTATAACATTTTATTCTAAGAATCCTTTATAATGTCTAATCATTAATTGTGATTCTAGTTGTTGTACGGTCTCTAAAGCAACACCTACTACGATTAATATCGCTGTTCCTCCAAATGCTAAGTTTAATGATGTAAATCTCATAAACATAGGTATAACTGCTATTATACTTAAGAAGAATCCTCCGAATAGTGTTAATTTATTTAAGACTGCTCCTATATAATCACTTGTTGGCTTTCCAGCTCTTATTCCCGGTACGAATCCACCATTTTTCTTTATTGTGTTTGCAACTTCTGCTGGATTAAATGTAGCATATGTGTAGAAATATGTGAATCCTACAATCAATAATAAGTATATTATTGCATTTGCTATAACATATCCAATTCCAACACCTTGTGATGTTGAAGTTGCAATTGAGAATTGATATAAACCACCTAAGAATCCTGATTTACCAATTGATGATGGTGAGAATATTTGTATCAACATTGCTGGGAATGTCATGAATGATGAAGCAAATATTATCGGCATAACTCCTGCCATAACAAGCTTCATTGGTATGTGAGTATTTTGTCCTCCATACATTTTTCTTCCAACAACTTTTTTAGCATATTGAACTGGTATTTTACGTTCAGCTTCTTGAACAAATACAACTGCTCCTATTAGGATTACTGCTCCTATTACTATAGCTAATGCTATTAAGAAGTTTACTGTTGTAAATGGTCTGAAAGCTAAATTAAATACTTGTACAGCAGCTGATGGTAAGCCAGATACTATACCTACAAATATTAGCATAGATATTCCGTTTCCAATACCTTTATTTGTAATTTGATCTCCTAACCACATTAGGATTGATGTTCCAGTTATTAATGAAAGCACGAATATTAATGCTGTTCTAATTCCTGGATTATACATAATGTCTGGATAGCTTTTTGAGTATGAAATATAGATTCCTGTAGCTTCTACACAAGCTAATACTAATGTAAGTATTTTGGTATAGAAGTTAATTTTCTTTCTACCTTCTTCTCCGCCTTCTTTAGTTAATTTTTCTAATGAAGGAATTATCATTGCTAATAATTGTATAATAATTGACGCTGTAATATATGGTGTTATTGACATAGCAAATATTGATAATCTTGAAAAAGCTCCTCCGGAAATTGTGTTTACTAGCCCAGCTAGTGTATTTGTAGATTTAGAAAGTTGTTCAGCAAGTTTGGCTGAATCAACTCCAGGTACTACGATGTAGCATCCTAATCTAAAAACTACTATTAATAACAAAGTTAAAAATATTTTTTTTCTAACTTCTGGTGTTTTAAAAGCATTCTTAATAGTTTTAAACAACTTATACCACCTCTATCTTTCCACCAGCGGCTTCAATTTTTTCAGCAGCTGTTTTTGTAAATCTTGTAGCTTTTACGTTAACTGATTTTTCAATAGCTCCTGTTCCTAAAACAACGATGCCATCGTTTATTTTTCCGATAATTCCTTCGGCTAATAAACTTTCTGGAGTAATATCAGTTGCTTTTGATTTATTAAGCATTGTTAATGTTACTTCTGTGTATGTTTTAGCATGTATATTTTTGAAACCTCTTTTTGGTAATCTTCTATATAAAGGTGTTTGACCTCCTTCAAAACCTCTTCTTACTCCGCCACCAGATCTAGCTTTTTGACCTTTATGACCTCTTCCTGAAGTTTTTCCAAGTCCTGAACCTATTCCACGTCCTACTCTTCTTCTTGATACTTTTTTAACTGCTGGTTGTAAATTACCTAATTCCATTTTCGCACCTCCTTATTATGTGTTTGTTTAATCTTTTTTTATTTAATCATACTTTAAAAAATTTTTCTAGTGTTTCGAAATATATTATTATAAAATTTCAGAAACTTTTTTTCCTCTTCTCTTAGCAACTTCTTCGATTGTGCTCATGCTCTTTAAAGCTTCGATTGTTGCATAAACAACATTTCTTGGATTGTTTGTTCCGATAACTTTAGTTTTAATATCTCTATATCCTGCAAGTTCTAGAACAGGTCTTACACTACCACCAGCTATAACTCCAGATCCTTCAGCACCTGGTTTTAATATAACTGTTGCAGCTCCAAATTTTCCGATATATTCATGAGGAATTGTTGTTCCAACGATTGGAACTTCTACTAAATTCTTTTTAGCTTCGTCAATAGCTTTTCTAATTGCGTCTGGAACTTCTGATGCTTTACCATTTCCAACACCAACACGTCCTTGTCCGTCTCCAACTACAACTACAGCGCTAAATCTAAAAGTTCTACCACCTTTAACAACTTTAGCAACTCTGTTTATAGCTACTACTTTTTCCTTTAATTCTACAGATTTATCTTCCATGAAACTCTTTGTTTCTCCTTTCTTTTAAATTAAAATTTAAGTCCACCTTCTCTTGCTGCTTCTGCTACTTCTTTTACTACACCATGATAGATATATCCACCTCTATCAAATACAACGTTAGTAATGTTTTTAGCTGTAGCTCTTTTTGCAATTAAAGTTCCAACTTCTTTAGCTGCTTCTTTATTTGCTTTTTTAGTTTTTACTTCTTTATCAAGTGTTGAAGCGCTTGCAAGTGTAACTTGTGCATCATCATCTATAATTTGAACATATAGGTTTGTATTGCTTCTGTATACGCAAAGTCTTGGACATTCTGCAGTTCCAGAAATTTTATTACGAACTCTTTTATGTCTTCTTACTCTTTCAGCTTTTCTATCTGTTTTTGTAATCATGATTTACTCCTTTCTTTTGAATAAATTTGAATCTATTCATCTATTTTCTTGTTAATTTTTCAAGCTAACCTATTATTTTTTACCAGCTTTACCTTCTTTACGTCTAATAACTTCTTCAGCATATTTGATACCTTTACCTCTATATACTTCAGGTGGTCTCTTTGTTCTGATAACAGCTGCTGTTTGGCCAACTTTTTCTTTATCTATTCCTTTTACAATTATTTCATTTGGAGTTGGTACTTCAAAAGTAATTCCTTCTGGTTCGTCCATTTCTACTGGATGAGAATAACCTAAAGTTAATACTAATTTTTTACCTTGTTTTTGTGCTCTATATCCAACACCATTAACTTCTAATTTTCTTGTAAATTCTTCTGTAACACCTTGGATCATGTTGCTTATTAATGTTCTTGTTAAACCATGAAGACTTCTGTTTTCTTTGTCATCGTTTGGTCTTGTAACAGTAATAACATTATTGTCAAGAGTTACAGTTATATTTTTATGTAATTCTCTTTCTAATGTTCCTTTTGGTCCTTTAACTGTGATGTTATGTCCATCAAGTTTTACTTCAACTCCATTTGGAACAGTAATAGGTTTGTTTCCTATTCTTGACATTTGAGTTTTCCTCCTTCTTCAATTTTTATATTAATTACCAAATATAAGCTAATACTTCTCCACCTATACCTAGTTCTCTAGCTTTTTTATCTGTAACTATTCCTTTAGATGTAGATATTAAAGCTGTTCCTAAACCATTTAATACTTGTGGTAATTCATCTTTAGATGCATATATTCTTAAACCTGGTCTACTAATTCTTTTTAATCCAGAAATTACTTTGTTTCCTTTTTCATCATATTTTAAAGTAATTCTTATGATTCCTTGTGTCTCATTCTTTATTTCTTCGAAAGCTTTTATATATCCTTCATCCAATAAATTTTGAGCAATTGCTAATTTCATGTTTGATGCTGGTACATCAACAGTTTTAAATTTATTTCTATTAGCATTTCTTATTCTTGTTAACATATCTGCTATTGGGTCTGTTGTATTCACGTTTGTTTTCCCTCCTTTTTTTCTTAATTAGCATATTTTCAATGCTTAATTTCTTTGCAAATTATATTATTTGCTTGCAAGCTTTTCTTGCATCTTCTATATTACCAACTAGCTTTTTTAACACCTGGTATTTCACCTTTGTGTGCTAATTCTCTGAAGCAAACACGGCAAATACCAAATTTTCTAATATATGCATGTGGTCTTCCACATATTTTGCATCTATTATATTCTCTAGTTTTATATTTTTGTTCTTTGGCACATTTTACTTTTAGTGATTTTTTAGCCATTATTTTTCTCCTTTCATCATTTTAACTAACTCTTAGTTTTTAAAAGGCATTCCTAATAATGATAATAATTCTTTTGCTTCAGCATCTGTTTTAGCTGTTGTTACGAATATAATATCCATACCTCTTATTTTATCTATCTTATCATATTCGATTTCAGGGAAAATTAATTGTTCTTTAATACCGATAGAATAGTTTCCTCTTCCATCGAATGAATTAGCTGACACTCCTCTAAAATCTCTAACTCTTGGAAGTGCTGCATTAAAGAATTTGTATGCAAAATCATACATTTTTCCAGCTCTTAATGTTACTTTGCATCCTATTTTAGCACCTTCTCTTAATTTAAAAGCTGCAATTGATTTTTTAGCTTTTGTTATAACTGGTTTTTGACCTGTTATTAAACTTAAATCGTTTATTGCATTATCTAATGCTTTTGGATTATCCTTTGTATCTCCTAATCCAATATTTATTACTATTTTCTCTAGTTTTGGAACTTGCATAACTGATTTATATTCGAATTTTTTCATCATTGCAGGTATAATTTCATTTTTATAAGTTTCTCTTAATTGTTCCATTTGGACTAATATCCTCCTTTCATTTATTATTTTATTTTTGCTCCGCATTTTTTACAAACACGTACTTTTTCGTCTTTTTCAACTGTATATCCTATTTTTGTTGCTTTATTGCATTTTGGACATACAACATTTGCTTTACTGCTGTGGATAGCACATTCTGTTGAAATGATTCCACCTTCTTCACCTTGTTTTCTAGGTTTAACATGTTTTTTTCTGATGTTTACACCTTTAACAAGTATTTTTTCTGACTTTGGAATTACTTCTAGTACTTCACCTTGTTTTCCCTTATCGTTTCCTGATAATATTTTAACAGTATCTCCTTTTTTGATTCTCATTCTTTTTTCACCTCTATTTCTTTCGAAATTTTCGTTTTATTTAATATATCTTAATTTTTATTCTTTCTAATTAAAGAACTTCTGGAGCTAGTGATAATATTTTCATATATTCTTTTTCTCTTAGCTCTCTTGCTACTGGTCCAAATATACGTGTTCCTCTTGGTGTTCCGTCTTCACGAATAATTACGGCTGCATTTTCATCAAATTTTAAGTAAGAACCATCAGCTCTTCTAACACCTTTTTTGCTTCTTACAACTACAGCTCTAACTACTTCACCTTTTTTTACAACACCACCAGGTGTAGCACTTTTAACAGAAGCAATTATTATATCACCTATTTCAGCATATTTTCTATGAGATCCACCTAAACATCTGATACACATAATTTCTTTTGCACCAGTGTTGTCAGCTACTTTTAATCTTGATTGTTGCTGTACCATGTTCTGTTTTCCTCCTTTTAATATTTACATTATTTTATTACTGCTTTCTCAACAACTTCAACAAGTCTCCATCTTTTATCTTTAGATAAAGGTCTTGTTTCCATTACTTTTACTTTGTCACCAATTTGGCAAACATTTTCTTCATCATGAGCTTTTAATTTATATGTTCTTTTTACTATTTTCTTGTAAATTGGATGTCTTACTGCAGTTTCAACTTTAACAACTATTGTTTTATCCATTTTGTTTGAAGCTACTGTTCCAATTAATGTTCTACGAAGATTTCTCTCTTCCATGCTTGGATTTCTCCTTTCTTATTATTTATTTTCTTCTAATTCTCTTTCTTTTAAAATTGTATTTATTTTAGCGATGTCTTTTTTCACTTCTTTAATTTTCATTGGATTGTCTAATCCGTTTGTAGCTAGGCTGAATCTTAATTTGAATAATTCAGATTTTAATTCGCTTAGTTCATTTTTTAGCTCTGGTGAAGACATCTCTCTTATTTTACTTATCTTCATCTTATTCATCACCGCCTACTTCATTTTCTCTAGTTAGGAATTTAGTTTTTACTGGTAGTTTATGAGATGCAAGTCTTAATGCTTCTCTTGCTACTTCTTCTGAAACTCCTGCTATTTCAAACATAACTCTTCCTGGTTTAACAGGTGCTACCCAATATTCTGGAGCTCCTTTACCTTTACCCATACGAGTTTCTGCTGGTTTTTTAGTTATTGGTTTGTTTGGGAATAATTTGATCCAAACTTTACCACCTCTTTTAATATAACGAGTTAATGCAACACGGGCAGCTTCAATTTGGTTTGCTGTTATTAATCCAGCTTCTAATGCTTGTAATCCATATTGTCCTTCATTAACAACAGTTCCTCTTGTTGCTCTACCTCTGTTTCTACCTTTTTGCATTTTTCTGTATTTTGTTCTTTTTGGCATTACTGGCATTATTCTTCTCCCCTTTCTGCTTTAACAACATTTTTCTTTTCAGGAAGAACTTCACCTTTATAAATCCAAACTTTAACACCTATTTTTCCATAAGTTGTATTTGCTTCATAGAATCCATAGTCTATATCAGCTCTTAAAGTTTGAAGAGGAATAGTTCCTTCTTTATAAAATTCAGTTCTAGCCATATCAGCTCCACCTAATCTTCCAGATACGGCAGTTTTGATACCTAAAGCTCCTGCTTTCATTGTTTTTTGCATAGCTTGTTTCATAGCTCTTCTGAATGAAATTCTTCTTTCTAGTTGGTTACAAATATTTTCTGCAACTAATTGTGCATCTAAATCAATATTTTTAACTTCAACTATGTTTAAGTTTACATCTTTTCCAATCATTTTTGATAATTGTTTTTTCAATTCTTCAGCTAAGTTTCCACCTTTTCCTATTACTAGTCCTGGTTTAGCTGTATATACGTTTACTTTTACGAATTTAGCTGTTCTTTCAATTTCTATTTTTGAAATTCCGCTAACAAATAATTTGCTTTTTACAAATTTACGGATTTTATAATCCTCTACTAGGTAATCACTAAAGTTTTTGTCATCTGCATACCATCTTGAGTTCCAATCTTTAATAACACCTACTCTTAATCCATTAGGATGTACTTTTTGTCCCATGATTTAAGAATCCTCCTTTCTTATTTTGCTTCTCTTAATACTATTGTTATATGACTTGTTCTTTTTCTAATTCTAACAGCTGAACCTTTTGCAGCTGGTCTAATTCTTTTTAATGTAGGACCTTGGTTAGCAAATATTTCTGCAACATATAGGTCTTCGCTTTTCATAAAGTGATTATTTTCGGCATTAGCTATTGCTGATTTTAGCAATTTTTCAATTATTTCAGCTGATGCTTTTGGAGCAAATTTAACTATTGCTAAAGCTTCGCTTACTTTTTTACCTCTTATTAAATCTGCTACTATTTTAACTTTTCTAGCTGAAATTCTAGCATAATTTAATGAAGCTCTTGCCTCGTGAACTTGAGTTGTTTCTTCCATCACTTATTTCCTCCTTTTTAGCTTATTTGTCTCTATTTAAATTTTATTTTTTAACTTTAGATGTTTTGTCTCCTGCATGACCTTTAAAAGTTCTTGTTGGAGCAAATTCTCCTAATTTATGTCCTATCATTTCTTCTGAAATATAGATTGGAACATGTTTTCTTCCATCATGAACAGCTATTGTGTGTCCAACCATTTGTGGGTATATTGTAGAAGCTCTTGACCATGTTTTTAAAACTTCTTTTTTACCACTTTCGTTCATAGCTTCAATTCTTTTCATTAATTCTGGAGCTACATATGGTACTTTTTTGCTTGATCTTGACATTGATATTTCTCCTTTCTTAAGCTTTCCTTTAACTATCTACTTACATTTTCTTTATAGACGAATATTTTTATAATCTCTAATATTTTTAGAACTTTATAATTATTTTCTTCTCTTAACAATGAATTTATCAGTAGTTTTATTTTTCTTTCTTGTCTTATATCCAAGTGCTGGTTTACCCCAAGGAGTAAGTGGTCCTGCGTGTCCAACTGGTGCTCTACCTTCACCACCACCATGAGGGTGATCTACTGGGTTCATAACAGAACCTCTAACAGTTGGTCTGATTCCCATATGTCTTGTTCTTCCTGCTTTTCCTAATTTAATATTTTCATGATCAGAGTTTCCAATAACACCGATTGTAGCTCTACATCTAGCTAATATTAATCTCATTTCTCCTGAAGGAAGTCTAACATGTGCATATGTTCCTTCTTTAGCCATTAATTGTGCTGATTGTCCAGCGCTTCTAACTAATTTTCCACCTTGTCCTGGATTTAATTCAATATTGTGAATTAATGTACCTACTGGTATGTTTTCTATTGGTAAGCAGTTTCCAGCTTTAATATCAACATTTTTTCCAGCTACTACAGTATCACCATCTTTTAATCCTTGTGGTGCTAATATATAAGCTTTTTCTCCATCTTTGTATTCGATTAAAGCTATGTTAGCACTTCTGTTTGGATCATATTCGATACCAATTACTGTAGCTTCTATATCTTCTTTATTTCTCTTGAAATCTATTATTCTATATTTTTGTCTGTGTCCTCCACCTTGGTGACGAACTGTTATTCTACCATAAGAATTTCTTCCTGCATTTTTAGCTTTTTTAGCTAATAATGATTTTTCAGGAGTCTTTTTTGTTATTTCTTCATATGTTAATGAAGTCATGTTTCTTCTTGATGGTGTGTAGGCATTGTAGTGTTTTATTCCCATTTTTGTTTCCTTTCCCTCGGGCTTATGAAAAACTTCGTCTTACTTTGTCAAACTTCCTCATCTTTCCTCGACGTACTAAATGTACGCCTGCGGAATCTTCGTCAGTTCTCCGTGTAATACTCGTTTTTGATAACCCCTCTACATATAATATTACGGATTTTTTCCTGCTCCGCTACAGATATTATTTATTTTCCTGGTATTTTCCAGATATTTTTCTTTAGCTAAAATTAAGCTCCCATAAATTCATCGATTGATGAATTGTATTTTTTAGTTCCTTTAGCTTCTTTTCCACCTTTTTTAGTATAAGTTTTAACTTGTGGATCTGTATCTATTGATACTATAGCTTTTTTCCAGCTAGCTGTTTTACCTTGGTGTACACCAACTCTTTTCTTTTTTCCGTCAATGTTTATTGTATTAACTTTTAATACTTTTACATTGAATAATTTTTCAACAGCTTTTGCTATTTCTGGTTTAGTTGCATTTTTTGCAACTTTGAAAGTGTATTTTCCTTCTTGCATTGCATCATTACTTTTTTCAGTGATGATTGGTTTTACAATTATATCTTCTGCTAACATCTTATGCATACACCTCCTCTAATTTTTTTACAGTGTCAAGTGTAATAACTAATTTATTGTATTTTAATAAATCATATACATTAATTGTGTTAACTAATGTTGTTTTTACACCTTCTATATTTCTTGCTGATTTTTGAACAGCTTCATTTTTTTCAGGTAACATTATTAATGTTTTTCCTTCAACTTTATTTTTCTCTAAAGCACTTACCATTTGTTTTGTTTTGATTTCTTTGAATGGTAACTCATCAATTACTACTAATTGATTTTCTAATACTTTTGAGCTTAATACTGATTTTATTGCTAATCTCTTTTCTTTCTTATTTATTTTATAAGTATATTTTCTTGGTTTTGGACCTAAAGCTATACCACCTTTAATCCATTGTGGAGCTCTTATACTTCCTTGTCTAGCTCTACCAGTTCCTTTTTGTCTCCAAGGTTTTCTTCCTCCACCGCTAACTTCAGATCTTGTTTTAGTACTTTGTGTACCTTGTCTTTGATTAGCTAAGAAATTGATTAGTACGCTATGTACTATTGCTTCATTTGGTTCAATTCCAAATATTTCTTCTTTTAAATCTACTGTACTAACTTTTTTTCCTTCTACATTATATACATCTATTGTAGGCATTTACTGTTCCTCCTTTCTCTTACGCTAATGCCTTTGTGGCATCTTTTATTTTTAGGATAGCTCCTTTGTTTCCTGGAACACTACCTTTTACTAATATACAATTTTTATCTAAGTCAACTCTAACAACTTTTAAGTTTTGGATTGTAACTGTTACATTTCCCATATGTCCTGGTAATTTCTTTCCTTTGAAAACTCTACCTGGAGTTGATGTAGATCCCATTGAACCTGGTCTTCTGTGGTACATAGAACCATGTCCCATAGGTCCTCTTGATTGTCCATGTCTCTTAATAACACCTTGGAATCCTTTTCCTTTAGTTGTTCCTTGAATATCTACTGTTTCTCCTGCAGTAAATACATCAGCTTTTATTTCATCTCCAACTTTTACATTAGATACATCAGCTAATCTGAATTCTCTTAAATGTTTAACTGGAGTAACTTTAACTTTTGTAAAGTGTCCTTTTTCTGGTTTGTTTAATTTCTTTTCTTTAACTGTACCAAATCCTAATTGAACAGCGTCATATCCGTCAGTTTCAACTGTTTTAACTTGAATAACGCTACATGGTCCAGCTTCAATAACTGTTACAGGTATTACATTACCTTTTTCATCAAATATTTGTGTCATTCCGACTTTTCTACCGATGATTGCTTTTTTCATCTTTCTTTCCTCCTAACTATTGGCTACTCTAGGCTACAAATGAAAATCTGCGCCTTACTTTGTCAAACTACGTTCATAAATCCTCGACGTACACCAGTACAACTGCGATTTATTCACTTGTTTTCCGTGTAATGCTTGCTTTTGATTTGTAGCACTTATGTGCTACTTTTTCATTAATAACTTATGCAGCTTGGTTTGATGTTCACAACTCTTTTTGTTTTTTAGCAACTGTTGTGTGTTGCTTTCATTAATAATTATAATTTGATTTCGATATCAACACCTGCTGGTAACTCTAATTTCATTAAGCTATCAACTGTTTTTTGTGTTGGATAAAGAATATCAATAACTCTTTTATGTGTTCTCATTTCAAATTGTTCTCTTGAATCTTTGTGTTTGTGTGGAGAACGTAAAATAGTTACTATTTCTTTTTCTGTTGGAAGTGGAATAGGACCTGAAACTTTAGCTCCTGTTCTTTTAGCTGTATCTACTATTCTTTCAGCAGACTGGTCTAAAACTACGAAGTCATAAGCTTTTAATCTTATTCTGATTTTTTCGCTTCCTACGTTTTGGTTTGATGTTGCCATTGTTTTTCCTCCTTATTAAATGTAACGGCAAGTTTAAAACGCACCCTGGTGTTTCTTTATACCCCATATATAAATCCAAGTTACATCATTTCTTTTGTATCCTGGATAAGTGTGCATTTATCAAACTTATCGCCCGGTCTAAGCCAAGACATACTCTGCAAGAGTTCCCTCCACAGACATATAATCTGTGTAGCCACATCCTGCTTCATCGCTTTATCTTACGCCCTATTATTATACTACGGTATTTTAGGCTTGTCAACACGAAAAATACATTTTTCTCCGACTTTTCCAAAAAATATAGAGCTAAATTATTTTTAGCTCTATATCTATAAATCGTTCTATTATACATTACATTTTATTTGCATCATTTTATCATCTAATTTTGAAATTGTTTTAGCTGCATTTACTAGTTCTTTAGATGATTTTTTACTTATTTGTTTCTTATACTTTAATTTGTGTTCTAAGCTTGCCCAAAAGTCCATCGCTACTGTTCTTATTTGAATTTCAACTTTTACATATATCGTCTTATCCTTAAATGTTACTGGAACATTTACAATCATATGATAGCTTGAATATCCACTTGGCTTCGGATTTGTAATATAATCTTTTCTTTCTAATATTTCTATTTCTTGAAAGTTTTCAATTATTTTTACTAACTTAAACACATCATCTTTGAATGAGCATACAATTCTCATTCCTGCTATATCGTTTACTTGTTCTATTAAATTCTTATAATTAAGTTCTAATTCTTTTCTCTGCATTTTTTCTATAATACTATCTGGTGATTTCACCCTTTCTGCTATGTGATCAATTGGATTGTATTCGCAAAAGCTATTAAATTCTTCATTAAGAATATCAAATTTTGTTCTAAGTACTTTTAGTGCAGATTTATATATTAGCATAATCTTTTCAAATTCATTTGCTTTTTTATCTACTTTTTGTTCTATTCTCATTAAACTTGCAGCCTCTATCAGGTCCGCTTCTCTTTCACTTTCTTTTTTCATATAATCATTCCTTTCTATTATCTATTCTATCCCCCCTTCTTTTTAGATTGATAATATCTTATTTTATTTTCATTAAATTAATATTAAATTTTTACAAATTTGAATAATTTTTCTTTTATACATTTTTTCAAAAGTAAAGCTATTAATCGATATATTCAACTAATAGCTCTTTAAAAAATTTTTAATCTAATTTTTCTAATTTATTTACATTTACTATGAATGCTATTCCCTCAATTATATCCATAATTGAATATACTAATATTATTAGTCCTAGTGTTGCAATTATTATTCCAGGTGTGAATATAATATAAATTCCACATATCATCATTAATATAGCAATTATTAACATTGGTATCCATGAGCTAGATTCAAATACTTTTAATTTCAAAGATAAACCAAATCTCATTAAACTGCTATATATTATCCAAATACCAAGTACTATTCCTAAAAAGTTTCCTAATGTTTCTGTGTGTGTAATAATTACTAAACCAAATAATATGCTTATAATTCCATATACTAATTGATAATTAAACAAATCATAGCTTCCTTTTTCGGTAAAATATCCTATAATTTTAATAATTCCTGTTATTATTAATATTACTCCTAATACACATGCTATTACTTTCATTGTTGCTTCTGCATATAGAAACATAACTAATCCTAGAACCCCTAATATTATTGAAGTTATTATTGAAGTGTATCCAGTCTTTTTTAAAACTTTTCCTATTTCCATATTTACCCCTTTCTTTCCGAATACTTTTTATGTATTCTTAACTAATCTTTGTTTATTATATTTCTTATTTATGAAATTTATGTGAAATCATGTATATTATTTTTTATATTTCTAAAAATAATTGTATATTATGTCCTTTTTTGGTATAATCTTTTTAGCAAAATTGAAAGGAGTGATCTTTTTGGAATATAGATATAGACCTTCTGGTGTATGTTCTAGCGAATTTGTTATAGTTATGGACGGAGAAATCATAAAATCAGTAAAAATAGTTGGTGGATGTCCTGGAAATACTTTAGCTGTTTCTGCTTTAGTAGAAGGAAAAAATATTAATGATGTAATTGCTAAGTTAGATGGAATTCAATGTGGAATGCGTGGAACTTCATGCCCAGATCAACTTGCAAAAGCATTAAAAGAAATTAAAAGTAAAATGTAAAACAAAAAGTGGACATTATTTTATATTAATCTCTATTTTTGAGATTCAATACATTTTTAGTCCACTTTTTATTTATACAATTTTATATATCAAAAATGAAATTATGTATGCAATAATAAATTGGTTAAATACAATTTTTATTGCTTTTTTTATTCCAAATTCTTTTTTTATTATTCCTATAGTAGCTATGCAAGGAGTATACAATAATATGAAAGTTAAAAAGCTTATAGCTGAACTTTTGGTAAACATGTTGCTTATTATAATTGGTAGTATGCTTGAATTTGCATTTGTTAGTATACTTAACGTACTTAATATTGCTTCTTTCGCAGAAATTCCCACGATGATTGAAGTTACAATTTTCCAATTTGAAAATCCAAGTGGCTTAAATATAAATGAAATCTTTTGTCCAATCATAGCTAACATACTTTCACCTTCAGGTACGAAAACTAATTCTTGATTAAAGCTTTTTAAAAACCATATTATTAATGAAGCAATAAATATTACCGAAAATGATTTTATTAAAAATTCTTTTGTTTTATTCCACATAAGGTACCATGTATTTTTTATTGAAGGCATTCTATAATTTGGTAGTTCCATTATAAAAGTACCTTCATCATTTTTTCTTTTCTTGTCTAATAATGCCGTCAGCAATATTCCAATTATTATTCCAACAGCATATATTAAAGTCATTGCTATAGCTGAGTTATCTTTAAAAAATATCGATACAAATATCGCATATATTGGTATTTTAGCAGAGCAACTTATAAATGGAACTAATGTTAAACTTAATTCTCTTTCTTTTTTAGATTGTATTGTTCTAATTGAAAGTATTGCAGGTACTGAACATCCAAATCCTAATAAAATTGGTACTATGCTTTTTCCAGAAAGTCCTATTTTACTAAGTGGCTTATCCATTATAAATGCAATTCTAGTCATGTATCCGCTATCTTCTAATATTGATAAAAAGAAATATAAAGTTACGATTATTGGTAAAAAGCTAATAACACTTCCTATTCCATTTAATACTCCATCAACAATTAAGCTTTCTACTATTAAATTATACTCATGATTTTCAAAATAATTGATAATTATATTGGAAACAACTTCAATTCCTTGGTTTAATAATTCTGTAAAATAGTTTCCAATAATATTAAAGGTCAAATTAAAAATGATGTACATAATAAAAAAGAATATTGGCAAGCCTAAAAATTTATTTGTTAGAATTCTATCTATTCTGTATGAGTTATTTTTAGACATATTTCTTGGCATTTTTACTACATTATTACATATACTTTCTATTTCTCTATATTTCTCATTAATCTTATTTTGTTTTCTTAAATTAGGATTGTTGATATTATAAAATCTTTTATTTTGAATTACTTCATATATTAATTTCTCGGTTTCTTCTTTAGTAACTGTACCTAACTTAACAATTGGTAATTGTAATCTTTTTGATAATTCTTGTACCTCTATTTTTCCTTTATTTTTTTCAACTTCATCTAGCATGTTAAGCGCTATAACCATTGGTATTCCAGTTTCTTTTAGTTGCATTGTTAAATATAAATTTCTTTGTAAATTTGTTGCATCAATTACATTTATTATTACATCAGGTTTTACTTTATATAAAAAATCTCTTGTTACTTTTTCTTCATATGTATATGTGTTTAGAGAATATAATCCTGGTAAATCAACTATCTTGCAATTATTGTAATTTGGCACTTCACCTATTACATGCTCTACAGTCACTCCTGGGAAGTTTCCAACATGTTGTTTCATGTTGGTTATTCTATTAAATATAGTTGTCTTACCACAATTTTGATTTCCAACTAAAGCTAATATCATAAAATCACCTCAACTTCTATTTTGCTTGCTATTTCTTTTCTTATGCTTAAACTATATCCTCTTACTTCTATTTGAAGTGGATCACCAAGTGGTGCTTTTTTAGTTAGCTTTATTTTTGTTTTTGGAACAATTCCCATATCTAATAATCGATACTTTAACTTGCCAATCACGTTTACTGATTTTACTTTACATATTTGATTTTCTTTTAAATTATTTAAGGTTGTCATGCTTAATTATATGTTGCCGTTTTTCGTATATGACTTTTTTAATAACCTATACAAATGTAAAAAGTAATATATATTTTTTTCATTTTAACAGCTTATATAAATGCTAAAAGCGGTATGAATATTTTTCATCTTAACAACTTATATAAATAAAAAAGCAATATAAATATTTTTTGAAATCATCGCGCAGCGACCAAAGGAACGAAGCAAGACTTCGTGACTGCGATTGAAGCAATCTTTACTAAAGAAAGAGCGGATGCTCAAAAAAGATTGCGACAGCAAGATGTTTCAAAAATATTTATATTGCTTTTGCTTTTTATTTAAGTTTGTTTATTATCCTAATAATTTTACTTCAACAGTATTCATTCTGTATTTTCCGTTTTCGTCTATTCCAAATTCTATAAGTGATTTGTCTAATTTGGTAGCGTTTTGACTTAAATCTTGTGTGAAATAGATTCTCATGTTATTTATTTGTAGTCCCTTTGTTATTATTATTTTGAAGATTTCTACCATATGTTTTTCATCTTCTGCTACTAATATAAGTTGAGGTGCTCTTTCATATCCAGAATCGAATTGAACAAAGTTTTCATAGAATTCTTTATATAACCTCATTCTTTCTTCGAATTTTGTTTCCCAATCTTCTTCTCTTCTAACAGCTTCATATATGAAATCTATTGAAACTCCTCTTTTGGTTAATCTAACTCCTGCATTTGCTTTTATTATTTTTCCGCTTTGTTTAGCTGTTATAGCAGGTTTTACAACATAAGAATCAAATGCTTGTACTTTTCTCATGTATGCAATTATAATTTGGTTTCCAGCTAATCTTTTCTTTATCATTGATACTGGTTTTGTGTTGTCTGTTGGTTGCCATTTGCATTCAATGTTTCTTGAGTTTAATAAATATTTACCCATTTTTTCTAAACAATATACTCTGTATATGCATTTTCCATCTTCGCTTGAAAAATAATATCTTGTTAATATTTTCGTTTTTATTAATTGTTCTAATTTGTTATTTAATTTGTCTTGTGATTTTATATCAATATTTCTATGAACTAAAATTTGATATATTTGTCTTGATGTCATAAACTCAAATTCATTTACTAATTCTAATATTTTAAAGTGAATTTCTGTAATATGTCCTAAATTAATTCTATGAATAATTTGGTTTATTGAAACATATCCATCCTTTCCATCAAATGTTTTGATTTCTCCTTCTTTCATTGCGAAAGGAGAGACAGTTGTTTTGATTTTTTCATCTTCTACCATTGTACTAATACCTCCAATTAAATTATTATTTTAGACGTTTTCTTTTGTTCGAAAATCTTTAGTAAGATTCTCTATGAAACAATTAATAGTTTTATTTTCTTTTTGTCTTTAACTATTCTTTTAATGTATACATCAACTTTTTGTCCATATTCGTATCCATCTTTATATTCTGCAAGTCCAACTAAATTTGGCTTTAACTCAATAAAGATTCCGTTTTTTTGTTTTTCTACTTCCTTAACTGTTCCTTGAACTTTTTCTCCTTCTTGGTAATCTGTAACATTTTCTTCCCAAGTTCCTAAAAGCTCTTTATGAGTTAATTCCACTCTGTTTAAGTCTTTGTCAACTGATTTTATCATAACTTTTATATTTTGTCCAACGGAAAATCTTTCTTCTGGAGATTTTATTCTTGATACTGAAATATCTTCTATATGCAAAAGTCCAACTACTCCATTGTTCATTTCAACAAATGCTCCAAATGGCTTTATGTTTTTTACTGTACCTTCAAAAACATCTCCAGCTTTGGCTTCATTTTGAATCCAATTAATCTTTTCTTCATTTAGCGGTTTTCTTTCGTATTTAAAATTCATATTTATACCTCTTCTTTCGTAATTTTATCATTTAACATTTTATTTTAAAAGTTTTTGAACTTCGTCATCTTTTAGATATCTCCATTTTCCAATTGTTAATCCTTCTAAAGAAATTGTTCCAATTTTGCTTCTGTGTAGTGCTAATACTTTTTTACCTATTGCATCACACATTCTTCTAACTTCTCTATTTTTACCTTCATGGATTACAATTTCAAGTCTTGTTTTATTATTTTCTTTGTCTTCCATAATTCTTTTTACTTTAGCTGGACTAGTTTTAAATCCATCATCTAAAACAACACCGCTTCTTAACTTTTCAATTTCATCATCAGAAACTTGTCCTTTTAAAGTAACTGTATAAGTTTTTGTAACTTCATTTTTAGGATGAGTTACCTTATAAACAAAATCTCCATCATTAGTTAAAATCAATGCTCCTGATGTGTACATATCTAGTCTTCCAACTGGTACAAGTCTTTCTTTTACATGAACTAAATCTGTAACTTTATCTCTACTAAATTGTTCCTTTACTGTTGTTACATATCCTATAGGTTTATTTAGTAAAATATATACTTTATTATCTTCTGGTTCAACTTTTCTACCGATTAAATTCAACTACATCTTTTTGTGGATCAACTTTAATTCCTAGTTCTGTCTTTACTTCGCCATTTACCTTTACTTTACCTTGTAGTATAAGTTCTTCGCATTTTCTTCTTGAAGCTACTCCACAACTTGCTAAATATTTTTGTAATCTTTCTTCCAACTTTCTTCCTCTTCCTTTTTATTATTCTTCATCTAGCTTTTCTAAAATATCTTTAAAATACTTTGGTAATTCTGCTGTATATTCAACTTCTTCGTTTGTAGTTGGATGTTTGAATTTAATTTTATATGCATGAAGCATTTGTCCTTCTACATCAAATCTATTTTTTCCATTAGAATATGTATAATCACCAATTATCGGATATCCTATTTCTGAAAGGTGAACTCTTATTTGATGAGTTCTACCTGTTTCTATGACTACTTCTAACAATGTACAATCGCTATATCTTTTTAATACTTTGAAATGAGTCACTGCCTTTTTACCGTCTTTGTCAACAGCCATTTTCTTTCTATCTTTTTTACTTCTTCCTATTGGCATATCTATAGTCGCTTCATTTTCTTTAACTCTTCCACGAACCAAAGCTAAATAAGTTTTTGTTGTTTTATGTTCTTTTATTTGTTCACTAATATTTAAATGAGCTTTATCGTTTTTAGCAACAATTATAATACCTGATGTGTCTTTATCAATTCTATGAACAATTCCTGGTCTAATTTCTCCGCCTATTCCTGATAAAGAATCCTTGCATCTTGCCATTATCGCGTTTGCAAGTGTTCCGTCTGGATTTCCATTACCCGGATGAACTACCATTCCTTTTTCTTTATTAATAATTATTATATCATTGTCTTCATATATAACGTTTAGTGGAATTTCTTCTGCTTTTAATTTTGATTCTTTGGGTTTCTCAAATTCAATTATTATTTTATCATTAATTTTAACTTTATAAGATGCTTTTTCTTTTTTACCATTTACTAAAATCTTGTCATCTTCTATTAATTTTTGAACTGTCATTCGAGATATATCTGGATCTAATTCTGCAATTGCTTTATCTAATCTTATTCCATCTTCTTTTATTATGTATTCTTTCTCCAATTTGTTTTTCCTTTCTTTAAAGCTATTGATTTTCTGATGTCGTTTCTGTTATTGTTTTTACTCCTTCAGTTCTTTCGTATATTACAAATTTTGCATCTTGTGTTTCTTCTTCGGCTGTTGTTGGATATATTTTTTTATAGTCTAAATCTTTTTTCAATTTCTTATTTAAATTTGAATCTGAATATGTGATTACATGTGTTATTCCATATTTATCGAAGATTTCATCATATTTTGCTGCTCCTGTTGCTACATTTTGTACATCCATAAATATATCTTCGCCATCATCTGGGTTTCCTGTTTTTGTGTTATATTGCGGTGTATATAAATCGCATCTAGAATCTATCATTACAGGTATTCCTTCATATATTAAATAACTTCCATAATTATATTCATTAAATAATTTAATATTTTTATAATCTAAATTTTCTTTTATCCATTCAGCTGCATATATTGGGTAATTGGCATTTGTGTAATATTGAGCTTTTAATTTTGGTTTGAAATTTTGTATTGCAATTATTATAACAGCTGTTGATAAAATAACTTTTGCATAAAAATTCGTGACTACTGTAATTATTTTCTCTTGAAGCTTTGGTGAATATTTTTCAAATATTTCTCCTAGCAAATCAGCTAATATTGGAGTACAAATTATTAAGAACATTGATACCTGTCTTCTTGAATTAAGTGCTAAATATAAAATTCCTAAATAGTAACATAAGTGTTTTAAATCTATTTTTATATCAATGAATGTTAATACTACAACAAACATCAAGAAAAATGCTACAAAATCTTTATTACTTCTAAGATCTAATGGCATATGTTCATTAATTACTTCCATTGTATTTCCTGACATTGTTTTGTAAAGATATGTGTATGGAGTTGTAAGTCCTGTTGGTGTAAATATTCCCATAAATGCACATATAATCATTACTAAGATTAATTTTTTAACATTATCATTTCTTGTTACTCTAATCTTATATGGATTTTTCTGAGCTTCTGCTCTCTTAATTTTATTATCTTCTATTTTTTCTTTAAGTTCTGCTATTCTTTGTTCATAACCAGCTTTGGCTCTATATTTTTCATAGAATATTTTTAATCTAACTAATAAGTCAACTGTAAAAATATTAAGTGATATGATGTATTCAAAGATATATGGTATAAATAAAACAAAGAAGAATGGCCATACTGCCATATGTAAGTTAACAATCAATAATGAAAATCCTATTAAGCCAAATGCATAGCGCTTTTTTCCGCTCTCTAAAAATTTTTCAATTAAATATATTGTTAATACCATTAATGAAAATGATACAAGTTGTGCTCTCGCCGCTAGGTATGGTTGCATTAAATACATCGCAATAAATGTTACAATTGCTGATAGCGGTGCATTTTTTGATATCTTATTTGAGGTAAAATATATCGAAAGTGCTAAGATACATGTAAGTACTATTGTTGATCCATATATGCCGTCCATTCCGCCTAAACTATAAATTCCATATATTGATAAGTCGTATAACCAATGTGGAAATGTATATGAAAGTTCATGCCATGAAAAAGGATCTTCTTTTAAATTTTCTATTCCATTTTGAGCAATATACTCTCCTACTTTTATTGTATAAAAAGTATCATTTTGCAACCCTTTAGGTGCAATAGATGCACAGTATATTATTAATAATACTGCTGTAATTACATGAAATTTATATCTTTTTATTTTGCTTGTGTTTTCCATTGTCTTTAACCTTTCTCTTATACTTCAAATTCTGCATAAACAGCTGAATGATCTGAATATTTAGTTTTAATTGTTTCCATTTTTAATAGTTTTATATTTTTTGAATAAAATATTGTATCTATACATCCATTTCCATTTGCTGAAAACCATGTATCTTCATTATTTTCTAACTTATCTAGATGCTCTTTTAACATTTCGTATTCAGGATATTTATCACTTTTTGTGAACTCATATTTGTGTTTTCCAACTTTTTCAACACCTATGTTAAAATCTCCACCAAGTATAATTATTTCATTATCATCTATTTTTTCTATAATGTTTATCAATTCTTCTGTTGCTAGTTTTCTCTCTTCAAAATTTGTTGGATAATGTATAGAAAATAAATTTAGTTTAGTGGTTCCAAATGATATTTTATTACATAGTAATCCTCTTTGCTCATTTGCAGGATTTACTAATGGCATTAAATAATTTGTTGAATATTCTATTGGAAATCTTGATAAAATTCCATCTCCGTAATATCCATTCTTATATTTAATATTTATTCCCATAGTTCTATATGGCAATTCAATGTATTTTGAAAAAGTATATATCTGATTTTCGCTATATACTCTTTGTGTGTACATATCTATTTCTTGAAGGAATAATATATCTGGTTTATATTTTTTCAAAAATTTTGCTTGTCTTTCAACATCAATAATTCCATCTAAACCTTCGCCATGACACATATTAAATGTTATAGTTTTTAATATCATTTTACCACCCTCTTTTTCGTGTAAAATTATATCAAACTGTTATATATTATTCAAGAATTTGATTTTAAAAAAAGAAAAAAACGACCAATGCTTCATTAGCCGCCCTTTCCTTTATTATATTTATATTAGATTATCCAACTTCTTCAGCTGTTTCATCTTTTTTGTCTATAATTTCCATGCTTGATATTGAAACTTCATATGCAACTCTTGTTTCAGATGTTCCATCTTCAAATTTCTTTTCATATTTTCTGCTTTGAACTCTACCAATTATTTTTACCTCTGTTCCTACCTCCATGTTTTGGCAGAATCTTGCATTTCTTCCCCAAGCTATACAAGGAATGTAATCTGATTTATTATATGCTCTGTTTACTGCTAATAATAAATCTGAAATTTCTCTATCAAAAGGTGTTTGTCTGTATATAGGTTTCTTACAAACATATCCTGATAGTGTAACTTCATTTGTTACTACGTCTTTCTTTTCTTCACTTTCTTCTTGCTCTTCTACTTCTACAATATCTTTTGCAAATACTGTTAGTATTAGCTTATTTCTTTCATTTTGATAACTGTTATATGATCTAAATTGACCATGAATGCAAAGTTTTTTACCTATTCCTAAATCTAGATTTGTTAATAATCTTTCAGATACTGTTATAGGTATAATATCAACTGCTGAACTTAATCTTGGTACCTCTAAATCAAATATGTAAAATTTCTCACCATATATCTCATGACTATATGTTTTTTCACTTGTAACTTTTCCAACTAATACTAGATGGTTATTTTCTAATAAATTTGTAACCACTCTTTTTTCCTCCTTATTTTATCTATTGTGTTTTTCACATATATGCCTGTTTTTATTTTAAAATTTCTTTAGAAACATCTACATTATAGCACAATTTTTTCATCTTGTCTACATAAAAAGTTTATGTTTTTACCAAAAAAGTTAAAATTTTCATAGAAATTTCCTCATAAATGCGGTTTTTGTTAAAATTATTTTCTAATTTTATCTCTTGACTCTCTATTTTTTTCTTTTCCAAATTTTCTATTTCTCTTTGTAAATCTAATATAATTTCATCATTTTCATTACTGATAATAGTTATTGTTGCTCTTGAATTAAATCCAAAAGTTATTACATATTGGTCTTCTGCCATGTCTAGTAATTTCATATTTTCTTTAAAATCTGTATTTATTATTAAATATTTACTTGAATCAAGAACCTTTTTTAGTATGTCGTCATCTTCAATTTGATCAAATATTATAATAATATCGAATTTTACGTTTTTAATATTTTCAATTGTATGTTTGCTTATAATTACAATATTTTTTTCGTGGATGCCATATTTCTCTAAAGTCTTTTCAATTTCAATTATATTATTACTTTTAGTAATTATTCCTATAACGGCCATACTTTTACCTCTCTTTTTTAATTATATGCTCTCTTCTCACATTTTTTCCTTTTTTTCATAATATATACTAAGCGAAAGCTAATTTATATAAAGGAATGATAGAAATAATGGAAATAGAAAAAGATGTATGTCCAGTTGTTAAAGTAGATGGATTTATTGAAAAAGGCAAACAATTCGATATGGAAATAATTGTTCCAGAAGACGATAGAAATGTTATCTACGGTATTTTAAAAGACAGACATGGCGAGCCTATATGTGATGCTGTTGTTAAACTAATTGAAGTTGTTATGGAATGTGGCGAAAAAGAAAGACGTCCAGTATCACACACATTTTCTGACAAACATGGTGAGTTTGTTTTTGGACCTCTTTGCCCAGATAGATCTTATGAAATTCAAATATGGGTTGATAGAGTAAAACACATTAAAGTTTGCGACGAATGTCCTTTTGATAAAAAAAGATGTTTAAAAGGTGTTAAACTTGATCCTTGCCATCACAAAGAAAAACCATGTGAACCAGAATTTCCTTGTCCATGCAAAAGATAGTTTTTTAATTTAAGTCTTTTCAAATGAGTGCAATTTATTTATATTTATAAAGTATAAAAATTCCCCAAGCATTGAAGTTAACCAAACTAGTCTTGCTTCACTACTTGGGGATTTTTTCTATACTAGAAAAGTTCTCTGAACTTCCTATTATAGAAAAATGACAATGCATAGAAATTTGCAAACCAAATTTCGCGCACGAACAAAAACACGTACTAAAAAAATGCAAATATTATAAATGTCCGCTTTTGTTCTAAATAACTCCTACTTTTCTTGCAAATTGTTTGCCTTTTTTTATTATTTTATTTTTTGTTGTTCTGTTCATATCTTGATATAGCATCATTGCTGCTACAGTTGCTACTGAGCCTATTACAGCACCTTTTACAAATTTCATTTTTTTGCCCTCCTATTTTTTATTTTGTTTTCTTCACTATTTTTATTATCTGTTTTTTTCGTTTTTATATACGATGTATAAATTTCATATATTTGAAAAATTGCGATTATGAGCAAAAAAATTCCAAAAATTTTTCTCAACTTTTGGTTTGGCAAATCGACTGCTATAAAACTTCCTATAATTGCTCCTATTACTCCATAAATTATTATGTCTTTTCCAGCTTTAAAATCAATTTGTTTATTTTTTATATTTATTATTATCGATGTAATTGCTGTTGGAATAAAAAATATTAAATTTGTTGCTTGTGAAATATGTTGGTCAATATTCATAAAAAGAGTTAGCAATAATATTAATATTGCACCTCCGCCCATTCCCAAGCTAGTAATTATTCCTGCAATTATACCAAATACTACTTCCACTTAAATCACCATTCTTACAGATGTGTATAAAAGAAATGTTGTAAACAATATTCTTAATATTTTGTCATTCATTTTCTTTAATAAAATTGATCCTATTATTCCTCCGATTACTCCTCCGATTGCGCATTTTATACCTATTTCCCATTCTATATATTGATGTTTAAGATATAAAATACAGCTTGTTATAACTAATGGTAATATACAAAATATTGATGTTGCTCTTGCCTTTTTTTCATCTATTTTATTTATAATTGAAAAAGCTGGCACTAATATCATTCCTCCACCTGCTCCAAATAATCCGCTTATTAGTCCAGCTATAATTCCTATTATTTTATTCTTCATATTAATATTTTGTCTTTATTCTTTTTTTATATTCAATTTTATTTAATTTTTTCATCTGTTATTGTTTCATCTGGAATATAATATTTTGTTCCCAACATTTTATCTGGTAAATACTGTTGTTCAACATAATGACCTGGATAGTCATGAGGATATTTGTAACCTTCTCCATATCCAAAATCAGACATTCCTTCAACTGGTGCGTTTCTAATATGCATAGGAATTGTTCCTGTGTCTTTATTTTCAACATCTGCAATTGCTTTATTTATTGCATTATATGTTGCATTTGATTTTTTAGATTTTGCTATATATACAGCTGCTTCTGATAAAATAATTCTTCCTTCTGGCATTCCGACCATCGATACCGCTTGCATTGCTGATGTTGCAATAACCAATGCTTCTGGATTTGCTAATCCTACATCCTCTGCTGCAGATATTACTAATCTTCTAGCCAAAAACATTGGATCTTCTCCCGCTTCTATTGCTCTTGCCAAATAAAATACTGCTGCATCTGCATCACTACCTCTAAGAGATTTTATCATAGCACTAATGTTGTCATAATGGCTATCTCCATTTTTATCAAACATTGATTTCTTCTTATTAAATGATTGAGCTGCTATCTCGTCTGTTATTTCTATCTGACCTTCTTTATTCATCTTTGTTGTAAGCACAGCAATTTCTAGGCCATTTAATGCAGTACGCACATCTCCTCCAGAAATTTCTGCAATTCTATCTATTGTGTCTTCAGAAATTTTTACATTATAATCTCCTAAACCTTCTTTAGACGTTAACGCATTTTTTATTACCTTTATAATATCTTCTTTTCTTAGTGGCTCTAGCTTTATTACCATTGATCTAGATATAAGAGCTTTATTAACTTCAAAATATGGATTCTCAGTTGTTGCACCAATTAGTATTACAGTTCCGTCTTCTACATATGGTAACAATGCATCTTGTTGTAATTTGTTGAATCTATGTATCTCATCTATGAATAGTATACATTTTCCTGATGGGTTCATAAATGGGTTGCTTGCTTCTGTTACTGCATTTTTTATTTCTGCTACTCCTGATGTTACTGCGTTTAGTTTTTTAAATTGGTATTTTGTTGTTTCACTTATTACTTTTGCTAGTGATGTTTTTCCGCATCCTGGTGGACCCCATAGTATTATGCTTGATAGTCTGTCTGCTTTTATTGTTCTGTATAGTAGTTTGTCTTTTCCTACTATGTGTTCTTGGCCAACGAATTGGTCGAGGGTTTTGGGACGCATTCGGTAGGCTAGGGGTTGGTTTTCGTTATTCATATTTTACCTCCAAAAATCACTTCAAAATATTAGCCAACTACTGCGTTAAAATTAAATTAAAAATCCTCACGTACCTATGTACGCTCCGGTATTTTAATTTAATTTTGCCTTGTATTTGACTCAATCTTTTGAAGCCTAGTTTCTCTTCTCGTTTGAAATAATCTTTTCAAACTTTCTTATTCTCAAATTTATTTTTTCCAAATATCAATTTATCGTGCTAGGCGCTTAAGCGCTTCCTTTATTAACTCTTCTGTAGATAAATTGTGTGTGTCAAATTTATCAAATACTTTTGAAATTTCGCTTTTGTTGTATCCTAAAATTTGAAGGGCTTGTCCTGCTTCATTTATTGATTCGCTGTTGTCATTTGGTATTGTTTCTTCTTCGTCATCTTCAATTGCTGTTTGCGTTTTTAATTTATCTTTTAATTCTAATACCATTCTTTGTGCTGATTTGTTTCCTATGCCTGGTATTTTTGTTAATGTTTTTAAGTCATTTGAGATTATTGCTAAAGCGAATTTTGATGGTGTTATATTTGAAAGCATTGCAATTGCTGTTTTTGCTCCTATTCCGCTTACTTGTAATAATAATTCAAACATTTTTAATTCTTCATTACTCATAAATCCATATAAACTTATGTTATCTTCTCTTACATGGTAATGTGTATATATTTTTACCTTTTCTCCTATTTCTCCAAGCTTTGCCATTGCATGTTCTGAAACATAAATTTTGTATCCTATTCCAGCTGTTTCAACTACTATTGAATCAGTTGATTTTTCTTCTAAAGTTCCTTTTATATATGCGTACATATCTTCCTCCGTACCAAACAAATTTTCTTTATTCTATCATATTATTATTTTTTTTCAAGCCCCAATTTAACAAAATAAATAAAAAGTATATCTTGTTTTTCTATCAAAATGTTATATAATGGTTACAATATTTATTTTAGGAAGGATTTTGATTATGAACAAAGATTTTATTTTAATTAAAGACTTATACAGAAATACAGAAAACTATATCGAAAAATCCGTTAAAGTTTCTGGCTGGGTTAAAACAGTTAGAGATTCTAAAACTTTTGGTTTTATTGAAATTAATGATGGATCTTTCTTTAAAAATGTACAAGTTGTTTTTACTGATAAGTTAAGCAATTTTGAAGATGTAAAAAAATTATCTATTTCTTCTTCAATTATTGTTTCTGGAACACTTGTAAAAACAGAAAATGCTAAACAACCTTTTGAAATTCAAGCAGATACTGTTGAGATTTTTAATCAAGCTGATAGTGATTATCCGCTTCAAAAGAAAAGACATACATTTGAGTATTTAAGAACTATTGCTCATTTACGTCCAAGAACAAATACTTTTAATGCTACATTTAGAGTTCGTTCAGCTGTTTCTTTTGCTATTCATAAATTTTTCCAAGAACGTGGATTTGTTTATGTTCATTCACCTATAATTACTTCTAGTGATTGTGAGGGTGCTGGTGAAATGTTTACAGTTACTTCTGCTGATTTAAATGATTTACCTAAAGATGATAAAGGTAATATGGATTATTCACAAGACTTTTTTGCTCGTCCTGCTCATTTAACTGTAAGTGGACAATTAGATGTTGAAACTTATGCTTTTGCATTCAGAAATGTTTATACATTTGGACCAACATTTAGAGCAGAAAATTCTAATACTGTAAAACATGCTGCAGAATTTTGGATGATTGAACCAGAAATATGTTTTGCTGATTTACAAGATGATATGGATTTAGCTGAGGATATGTTAAAATACGTTATTAAAGATGTTTTAACTTCTGTTCCAGAAGAAATGGAATTCTTTGATAAATTTATTAGTCCTGGATTAATCGAAAGACTTACTCATGTTGCTAACTCTGATTTTGGTAGAATTTCTTATACAGATGCTATTAAAGAATTAGAAAAGAATAATGATAAATTCGAATATCCTGTTACTTGGGGAACTGATATTCAAACTGAACATGAAAGATATCTTAGTGAAGTTGTTTTTGGTAAACCTGTTTTTGTTACAGATTATCCAAAAGATATTAAAGCTTTCTATATGAAGCAAAATGATGATGGTAAAACTGTTGCTGCTACTGATTTATTAGTTCCTGGTATTGGAGAATTAATCGGTGGTAGCCAAAGAGAAGATGATTTAGCTAAGCTTGAAGCTAGAATGGATGAGCTTGGTTTAAATAAAAAAGATTATTGGTGGTATCTAGATTTGAGAAGATATGGTAGTATCACTCACTCTGGATTTGGGTTAGGATTTGAAAGATTAATGATGTATATTACAGGTATGCAAAATATTAGAGATGTTATTCCTTTCCCAAGGACTCCAAAAAATTGTGAATTCTAGGAAAATGAATGAGAATGGCGGATTGCTGTGTTAAAAGCCCTATAAAAAATCCTCAACGTACTTATGTACGCTTCCGGTTTTTTTAGGGCTTTTGCCTTGCTCTCCATCCATTCTCATT
>OLGB01000688.1_pt1 | contig 45673 bp, 34 predicted proteins | sample 1605691 | NCBI WGS metagenome assembly OLGB01 (sample SAMEA3888925, study PRJEB22519) | human gut metagenome | biome: human gut; feature: human-associated habitat; material: faeces | place: Denmark | collected 2010
ATTTGCAGCAGATTTACAGTCTGTCCCCTTTGGCCACTCGGGAATCCATCCATATCAAAAGTCTTATGCTGTGCATAAACTCCCTGACAAGTTGAAATTGTAGCATATCTACTAGCAAATTGCAAGTAATATTTTAATCTGCTATTTCGTTACATAATACAGATAAAAAGGATACTGGGAAATCTGCTGTTCCTTATAATCTGTGACAGAAAAGCCACTCTCCAAAAGCTCCTGTACTTCGCTCTCCCCCAGTTCAGAGGGTGAAAAATACCAGTAGCTGTCTGCAGTTGCCCCGTGGTAATCCCCGTTGATAATCTCCTGCTCCGGATAATAGAAATACAACACTGTCCAGCCCAGATGCTTCACACCATTTGTGACAAGCTGTACCTCTTTTCCCGGAGTTCCAATCAGGGACAGCGTCTGAGAGGTTGCTTCTTCCTGCTCCATTGTAATCTCCCGGTACGCCCGCTCATTTCCTGCGCCGATTACAAGAAGTACGCCCAGCTCTGCTGCCAGAGCAACGCCAGCCAGAAACTGCAATCCCGCCAGACCGCTTTTCCTCTCCTGTTCTCCTGCCAGTTCCAGCAGTCTGCCGGTACAAATTACAAGCAGCAATATGCCAACCGCACTCAAGGGATACAGGTATCTTTTTGCCAGCATCGGTCCCATGACCACACATAAAAGATAGGCAAAGCACAGGGTTGCCACGAGGGTAAGTCCGCTGACTGTCATAGCGTAAGTTTTAGCCGTCCAGTTTTTCATGGAAGGCTTTGTAAAATGCAGCTTTTTTCCGGAAATCTGAAGTACCCGGCTGTCCGCCACAAGACAGATAAGCAGCACCAGAATAAGGGTCGGCTGGATAACCCTGCACATTCCCTCCCCGCCCATTACCATTTCCAGGCTTTCCTGCAGGGGCAGAATATCTGTCATCCACCAGTTTCCGCTGACATTTTTCAATGCTGTAAAGAAAAAATACAGCCAGGGGGCGTATCCCACCAGAAAAGCAGCAATCGCCGCCACTCCCTTTTTCCAGGAATCCCCCTTCTCCCGTATCCAGACAAAAACCCCTGTAAAAAACAGCATAATCCCAACTGTCACAAGGGCGTAGTAGTGGGAATAGGCACCTGCCAGCGCCCAGAGCACCATGCCAATCCATGCTCTTTTCCCGGCTCCCGCGAAAATCCGGTATGCGCAGTAAAAACAGCCCGTCACTGCCAGAAAGGCAAGGGCATACATCCGCACCTCCAGATTATATTCCAGACAGGCTGCTCCCACCCCGGAAATAACAATATAAAAGCAGGTGGGAATTATCCCGAAATGCTTCCGGAACAGGATAACTGCCAGAAGCAGCCCGATTGCAAAAGCCGTCAGGGATGCCCCGTGGAACACCGGCACCGTATATCCGAAAAGCTCTCCAAAGAGCTTTAACCAGTAATAATACAGCGGAGGATGATTATCCCAATAGTACATAACCTGTAAAATTCCACCCACACTCTTCGCCGCAGTGTTGGCAGAAAATGCCTCGTCACCCCAGAGCACATTGTCAAACATCAGCCGGGCATTCAGATAAAACATGATTCCGGTCAAAAGAACAAGCAATACAAAGCCTGCCTTTTTCCATATTCCGGTGATTTTCTCCGGAATTTCCTTTTTCTCCCAGAAGGCATACAGAGCTTCCCGCTTCTTCACCATCACCCTTTCACCCCATATCTGCAAAAGGGTATAGCCCGCAAAAAGCACCAGTGATACCAGAAGCACCTTTATCCCGTATTCCCGGGAGGTATTGATTTTATACCAGAGAGAAGTATCATCACTGCTGACAAGCAAAAGTAACGGCACCAGTAAAATGCCCACTCCGAAAATCCCCAGCAGAAACCGGGGAATATATTCCCTGCGCCAGTCCACTCCCTCTATTTTCCTTTTCTGCAGAAATCCCTGCCAGACAGCCACAGACAGGGCTGACATCAGCAGAAACAATCCTATGACAAACAAGCTTTGTTTCCTCCTGTTTTATTCCGGCATCCTCTGAAATTTCAGAATCATGGCACAGGTTTTCGGAATTTCCACCTGAATCCGCCCTCCGGTTATTTCGTATTCCTGACCGTCCAGAATATAACCATTCTCATCCGACTGCAAAATCACCTTCATTTTACCGTGCTTCGCAGTTCCCAGCTCCCAGACAAACAACTGTCTTTCGATTGGATGGTCGTTATTGTTAATTAAAATCAGGCATTGCCCATACTTATGAAACCTGCCATATGCCAGAAAATTATAGTCGCTGTCCACATATTTCAGGGAACCTTTCCGCAGCTCATTATTTTCCCTGCGCAGCCGGATAACATCCTTATGGAACTGGACAAGCTGCGTGTCCTCTCGTCCCCAGGGATAGGTTCTGCGGTTATCCGGGTCGGTAAAGCCGCAGACTCCCGCTTCGTCCCCGTAATAAACAGTAGGCGCTCCCACCCAGGTCATCTGCATGACAACAGCTTCCCTGAAAACCGCCCTGTTAATTCCCTGCTCTGCCGCCTGCGGTCCGAGGGTTGCCGTTCTTCCTACCTTGTGGTTTGTTCTTGTTAAAAATCTGGAATGGTCATGGTTTGACAGCTCATTCATGGCAACCTGCCAGCTCGGCGTTGGAAAGCTGGCGGAATGATGCTTCATGGCTCCCCAGAAGCTCTCCGCGTTCCCCAGCAAATCCTCCCTGAAATCATCGCTGTGCTTCTCCATTCCTGTCAGAAACCAGGTAACAGGCTCCATAAAGGCATCATAGTTCATAACGGTATCCCATTCATCCCCCTGCAGCCAATCCCTTGTATTTCCATAGTGCTCCGCCAGAATAATTGCTTCCGGGTTTGCCTCCTTTACAGCCTTTCTGAACTCCTTCCAGAAATAATGGTTAAATTCCTGGCTGTGACCCAAATCTGCTGCCACATCCAATCTCCAGCCATCGGCGCAGAAGGGCGGGGAAACCCACTTTTTGCCGATACGCATCACATAATCCATCAGCTCCTTCGAGCCTTCATAATTTAACTTCGGCAGCGTATCATGCCCCCACCAGCCGTCATAGCTTGGATTATAGGGCCAGCGGTTGGAATCATGGAAATCGAAATAGCTTCTGTAGGGACTGTCCTGACTCACATAAGCGCCCTTTTCATACCCTTTGGCATTTTCGTAAATTCTTTCCCTGTCCAGCCACTTATTAAAGGAACCGCAATGGTTGAACACACCATCTATAATAACGTGCATCCCTCTTCTATGGGCTTCCTCCACCACCCGGATAAACAGCTCGTTGCTTGCTTCCAGATTGGCATAATTCGTCACCCGGTTCACATATTTTGTGGCAAACCGGTTTTCCTTCTGTCCGGGAGGGAGAATCTCCCCCTCTTCCTCCACAATTTTTCCAAAATGAGGGTCGATATAATCATAATCCTGAATATCGTATTTATGGTTGGAGGGAGAAACAAACAGGGGATTAAAATAGATAACCTCCACGCCCAGCTCCTGTAAGTAGTCCATCTTATCCAGAACTCCCTGCAAGTCACCGCCATAAAAATCCCTGACATCCATCTGGGCAGGATACCTGTTCCAGTCCTCTACCTTCTGGACAGGCTCTCCGATATAACAGTATTCTGCGGTCTGTACATCATTGGAAGTATCGCCGTTACAGAATCTGTCCACATAAATCTGGTACATCACGGCTCCCTTTGCCCATTCCGGTGTATGGAAACCGGGAATTACCACAAAATCATAATATTCATTGACCGCTTCCACGACACCTCTTGTGTCATAAAAGCCCTTCAGTCTGCCCGTCTGTATCTCGAAATGATAGCTTATCTTCGTGTCCTCCAGCGGAAGCTCGATATTGTAAAAATCAAAATGCTTATCCTCCGAATCTTCCTTGGACATAATATAGCTTTTATTTCCGCTTACCAGACTTACCCTGTCTATATTATTCCTCGCCGTCCGGAACCGCACCTTTAAGGTATCAAAGGGTTCCGGCTCCGCAGGAGAGATATATTCCTCCGTTGTATCCGTAAACAACGCTCTTCTGTTGAAAACAGGACGCATCGCCGCAATATACTGCTGCTCCTGCTCCAGCCTTTCTATTTTTTCCAGTTCTAATTCCTTTTCCACCACATCATCTCCAGCTAATCATCATTTCACCCATTAGAACCGTGCGCCGCCAGGCGCACAGGTAAAAAGGACAGTCATGGGGTGACTGTCCTTTTTAGAGAAGGTATTTCTTATGGGGTATAGCAAAAAACTATATAATGTATTGGGGGGTTACGCATATTATAATACCAGACCTTCCCCTTTTTGCCTATTCCCAAAATTCACAAATATTACAAAATGTCTTGTCGTTTTTTGTAAATTTTTCACAAATACCGCTTGTATAAAACTACCAAGAATCCCCAGCACCCGGTTGTGCAACTCAACAGTTAAACAGTCCCTCAAATTCTTCTCTGCCGATTTTCTCTTTTTCGAGAAGCAGCTTTGCACAGCTGTGAAGTACATTTTCATGCTCCAGAATGATATTCTTTGCCTTCTCGTAGCACTCATCAATAATCATTTTTACTTCTCTGTCGATTTCCCCGGAAACCGCTTCACTGTGTGCCTTGGCATGCGCCAAATCCCTTCCGATAAATACCTCTTCATCGTCATCATCATAGCAGATAACACCGATATTATCAGACATACCGTATCTCGTTACCATGCGCCTTGCCACTTTTGTTGCCTTTTTAATGTCGCTGGAAGCACCGGTGGTAATGTCCCTGAAAATAATTTCCTCCGCGATTCTTCCGCCCAGAGATACCATAATCTCCTGCAGCATCTGCCCCTTTGTCATAAACATTTCGTCCTTTTCAGGAAGAGGCATGGTATAGCCCGCTGCGCCGTTCCCCGTAGGAATAATGGAAACCGTATATACCGGTCCCACATCCGGCAGCACATGGAACAGAATCGCATGCCCTGCCTCATGATATGCGGTAATCTTCTTTTCCTTATCGGAAATCACACGGCTTCTCTTCTCCGCACCAATCCCAACCTTTATAAATGCCTTTTGGATATCCTCATGGGACAGAAAACTTCTGCCCTTCTTTGCCGCATTGATAGCCGCCTCATTCAGAAGGTTTTCCAAATCCGCACCGGTAAAGCCCGCTGTTGTCTGGGCAATCTGCTTTAAATCCACATCATCGGAAAGAGGTTTATTCTTCGCATGTACCTTTAAAATATCCTCCCGTCCGCCGATATCCGGGGTTCCCACAGCTACCTTTCTGTCGAAACGTCCGGGTCTTAAAATAGCAGGGTCCAGAATATCCACACGGTTTGTCGCCGCCATAACAATAATTCCCTCATTCACGCCGAAACCGTCCATCTCTACCAATAACTGATTCAGGGTCTGCTCCCTCTCATCATGTCCGCCGCCCATACCGGTTCCCCGGCGTCTTGCCACGGCATCAATCTCATCAATAAAAATAATACAGGGGGCATTTTTCTTTGCTTCCTCAAACAAATCCCTTACACGGGAAGCACCCACGCCGACAAACATTTCCACAAAGTCAGAACCGGAAATACTGAAAAAGGGAACGCCCGCTTCTCCTGCCACTGCCTTTGCCAGCAGCGTTTTACCGGTTCCGGGAGGACCCTCCAGAAGCACACCCTTGGGAATCCTTGCACCCACCTTGGTATACTTTCCAGGCTCCCGCAGAAAATCCACAATCTCTGCCAGGTCTTCCTTCTCTTCCTTCAAACCGGCTACCTGACTGAAATTGATGCTCTTATCTCCCAGTGACATCTTTGCGCGGCTTTTTCCGAAATTCATCATTTTCGCATTTCCGCCGCCCGCCGCATTCTGGGCATTAATCATCATAAACAGGAAAACACCCACTGCCAGCACAATCAGCATGGGAACCAGCGTTGTCAGCACCCAGCCCTGCCTCGGGACATCATTTACCACAGGGTCGAAGCCCTGCTCCCTGACAAGCTGCTCCATCTCCACAATATCTGTGACATACAGCTTCTTTTCCACATCACCCTTTAATTCAATTTTCAATGAACCGGTAGGTGTTTCACTGTTTGGCGTAATCTCCACGTAGGAAACCTTTCCCGCCTCCATATCCGCAATAAATTCCGTTTTTGTGTAATCCTCTTCCTGACTTTTCATTCCCATGGCAATCGCAATAAAAAAAGCACCCAGTAAAATTACCATGAATAAAAAGTATGAGTTAAATCTTCTTTCCTGCCTCAACTTCCAATCTCCATTCCTGCGCGGGAAATTTCTCCCTCACGCCTGCTTCCTAATTGTCAAACTCCACTACACCGATATAGGGAAGGTTACGGTATCTCTGGTCATAATCCAGCCCATAGCCCACAACAAATTCATCGGGAATCTGGAAGCCTGTATAGTCCACATTTACATCTATGACACGTCTGTCAGGTTTATCAAGAAGCGTGCAGAGTCTGAGGGATTCCGGCCCTCTGTCCTTCAGCATCTCCAGAAGATAGCTTAAGGTTCTGCCGCTGTCTACGATATCCTCTACCACGATTACATTCTTTCCCTTTAAGGATTCATCCAAATCCTTCACAATCTTTACCACACCGCTTGACTTGGTATCGCTTCCATAGCTGGAAACGGACATAAAGTCAAGAGATACCGGAACGGTAATTCTCTTTGCCAGCTCACATAAAAAGAAGCTGCCGCCCTTTAAAACACAGACCAGATGTACCTGCCTGCCTGCATAATCCCTGCTAATCTGCTCTCCGATTTCCTTAATCCGTTTGTCTACCTCTTCCTCTGATAACATTACTCTGATGTGTTCCGCCATATTCTTCCTCCGTTTTACCGTATTTACAGTTTCCCTTTAATTGTACCTGCAATACACGTTTTGTATTCCTGTTTATTTTATAATATTCGCTGATTCGATACCCGATTAACCAGATAACATGATTTCCTTCCGCCAGAACAGGAATTTTGTCCCGCAGGGAACGGGGAATCTTCTCCGTCACCATATATTCCTTCAGGGACTTATGACGCATCTGTCCCTTCCCGTCTGTAATTGTCAGGAAATCACCCGTCTGCCTGAAACGAATCACCGGCGATTCTCTCATTTTATCATAGTCAAACCATTTCGTATACTGATTTCTGGGAACTTCTTCCCCATTTTTCATAAAAAATACGGAAAAATCCAGTTCCGGCAGCAAGATTTCTTCCTCTGCCCCCTGTATTTTCCTCTGCAAAAAAACTTTTTCATACTCTCTGCGCCCGGTGATTCCCATAGGCAGCTGAATTTCCCGGTTCCCCGGCTGCTCAGACAGCCCCAGAAGCGCCCGGATATGAACCTCCTCCACATCCTTTCCCGTGGGCGAAAGGGCTTCCGCCGCCTTTAAAAGCAGCCTCTTTTGAATCACCGGATGCTTTTTTTTCATTTCATCCGCCAGAAAAACCCACTCCGCTTCCTTCCTGCTGCATAGGACCTCCCCCAGCGCCTCCGCTGTCTGCTCCTCCAGATATTCCTCTGTTTCCGCCAGAATATCCGCAGTCCTGCCCATATGCCGGATAGCACCGGGGAATATTTCTTCCTCCGCATAGGGCAGAATATGATGGCGAATCCGGTTCCTTGCATAATCATCCTCTGCATTGGTGGCATCCGTACACCATTCTTTTCCGTTTTCTGTCAGATAAGCCTCTATTTCCCCCCGTTCCAGACAGAGTATCGGACGTATGATATTCCCCCGTACAGGAAGAATCCCCCGAAGCCCTCTCAAGCCGCTTCCCCGGAACAGGTGGAAAAGCATGGTTTCCGCCCTGTCATTTTCATTATGCGCCACAGCAATTTTATTCGCCCCAAAGGCTGCTGCCGCATCCTCAAAGGACTGATACCGAAGCCGCCTGCCAGCATCCTCCTCGGAATACTTCTCCCGCCTTGCGATTTCCCGGATATTTCCTTCATATAAAAAGAAGGGCACCTGATGCTCCCCACAAAGTCTTTTCACAAAATCCGCATCCTCTGCTGCCTCTTCCCGGACACCATGATTGATATGCGCCACGGCAAAAGAAAAAGGGCACCGGCTCCTGTACGCAAGGAGCATCCAAAAAAGACAGACAGAATCTGCCCCTCCGGAAATTCCCGCAATTACCCGGTCCCCCTCCTGAATCAGCTTCCTTTCTTCTATAAAAGAAAATACCTTCTTTTTTATTTCCTGCTCTGAAAAATTTTTATCCTTCATTTATATTCTCTGTTTCTCTGTTTTTTCTTCTCCTAAAATCCTATCTCATTGCCCTGAAAAAGTCAATTATTCAGATATTTGCCTGCCAGATTCCAATCACTCCCACTGTCATATCGTCCTGAATCCTGCCCTCCCCGGCACAGATTGCCGCCCGGAGAAGCTTTTCCGCAATTTCCCCCGGATTCTGTTCCTTTAAGCAGGAAAGAAAAAGCTTCATCCTCTCATAATTTTCCTCCCCGAAGGCATCTACTACCCCGTCCGAAACCATCACCAGATAATCGCCGTCCTTCAGGCTTCTGCGAATGGGCGTGGTATCTGTCCTCTGGAAAATCCCCAGCGGCAGGCTGCCGGAGCCAAGTGCCTCCACCTGTCCCTCCCTTTTTAAAAAGGTAACTGCCCCTCCTGCCTTTCTCAGCTCACAGCTTCCGCCGTATAAATCCACATCGCAGATATCCAGAGTCGGATGCTTTTTGTCCTCCCCTATGGAAAACCAGGTGGTATTTACTACCTCCATAGCCGTTTCCCTGCCATAACCCGCTCCAATCAGCTTTTCCATCAAATCCAGCACCTGCCCGCTGTCCTTTCCCGCCTCCTCTCCGGAACCGGTTCCATCGGAAAGCAGAACGGTAAAGCAGCCCTTTTCCGCCTCCATCACCGCGTAATTGTCCCCGGACACAGCTTCCCCCTCCTTTGTCGCCCGGGAAAACCCTGTCAGCACAACAAATTCCGGCTCCTCTTCCAATACAAAGCAGTGCGGCTCCCTCTCCACCAGATAAGGACTTGCCACAGATACCTTCAATCTCCTGTCCAGAAGCACCGAAAACATATCTGCCACCTCCTCTGCCGGGATTTTTTCCTGTCTTAAGGTACTCATGGTCAGGACAATTTCCGTTCTGTCCTCTCCCTCCTCCAGATATCCAAGCCCCTCCACCCGGATACCCTCCTGACGCATGGCATTTACGATTTTTCTCTTTTTCCGCTCCTCCATCGGTCTGCATCTTATCATTTCCCCTGCCACTTCCGTCATGATTCTTGCCATTTCCTGCATATGTTCCTTCATAATCTGACGATTCTCCCGGATTCTTTTCTCCGCCAGCACGCTCTGCCTGTCCTCCCTTGAAAAAGCAGGACTTTCCTCCCCGTAATTCTTTGCCAGTTCATCAAATGTATCTGCATAGCTTAACAGGCGCCCCCTGCAAAAATCCGATATCTGCGCACTCTGCAGCTCCTTTTCCTTCCATATGGTTCCTTCCCTCATCTGCTCTCTCCTTTCAGGACAACTTTCCAGACTGCGGCATCCTCCTTCCGCAGTGGCGAAACTCATTGTAGAATCAGGGCTGTGTAATTTTTGTCAAACCAGAGGTTCATATTCCTTAAAGTTTTGCGACAAAAAAAGCAGAAGCCTGCGCCTCTGCTCTTTTTCGTCTTATTTACCCTCTTTAAATAAAATCTCATCCTCATAGACAAGTCCCAGCTTTTCCCGTGCCACATCCTCTATGTAACCCTTCGTCTGCACTTCCTTGCCAAACTCCGTTATGCTCTCAGTTCTTGCATTTTCCGCCGCAATCTGGCTGTCAAGCTGCTGCTCCTCCATGGCCTTCGCATCCAGCTTGCCCTGCAGCTCCACACTCTTTGCTGCAACCACAACTACCAGCATCAGTACAACAAGCGTTACAAGCATCATACTAAGACGGTTCTGATTTCTTTTCCGGTAGGCAACCCTGCGTCTTGCCATAGTTTCTCCTTTCCGGAGCGCTCCCGCTCACCTTGTCTTTAAAGTCATTTTAAGCATTTTCAGATAATACGTCAACCTTATTTTTACCCTTTTCACAAGCCTGAAAAGCACCCGCTTCAAAAACCGCAGAGGGCGTAAAATCCATCCGATAATCTTCCTCAACGCCCTGGACAGATATTTCACAAACCAGGGGCTTATAATCCTTCTGTACAGAAGCATTCCCGCAAAGGCTCCAAGCATGGCAAACCAGCGCATGCTGCCATCACTTTCCCGCTGCATCAGCAAAAACACCTCTGCACCGCAGTAAATCCAGAACAGAATATCCTCCAGCGCCACCGTTTGGTCCCCGTGGGGAATGGCTCTTCGCAGAATCCGCAGCCAGTCATAGATAAAACAGACCCGGACTCCCAGTAAAAAAGCATGCAGCAAAAATACCTTTTCCTCTACCATACTCCGCCCCGACTGCCCCTTTTACCGAAATAATCTGCTTACCAGTGATTCTCCCTTATGACCGCCTCCCGGCGCTGCATCCGAATAAGTAAAGCTGTCCAGCTTCCCTTCTATATCTACTTCCCCCTTTTCCAGGGAAAGTCTGTTTACATGCAGGTCACTCCCCTTTATCATCAGCATACCCTGTTCTGTTTCCAGAAGAATTTCCTGAACATCAAAGGACAATACATCTTTTACACCATTTATAGAGCAGCTTCGTCGATTCGTCAGGGCAATCTTGTGCGCCCTTGTACTGCTGTTTAAGTCTTCCATATACCCTCCTGACTTTAATCCCCGATAACCATTCCATGCAACTATTCAGAGCCCCCATTCGCAAAATCGCTGCTACGCAGCTTTCCTTTTGCTCATGTGTGTCTTCTCGCCATGACCCTGAATCGTTACCATTCCATAAAACATATGCTGGCTTTCAGGGATAAATTACAGATACCGGAACAGTTCCGCCGCCTCTTCCTTCTTTACTGTTTCCTGCACATCCAGAACCTCTACCTTTACATCCTTATTACCGAAGGAAATGGTAATAATATCCCCCTCCTTCACATTGGCAGATGCCTTTGCCGGCTTGTCGTTAATCAGTACACGCCCGCTATCACAGGCTTCATTGGCAACCGTCCGGCGCTTAATCAGTCTTGATACCTTTAAATACTTGTCCAGTCTCATTTTAATCTCCATTTCCACATTTTTTCTTTTCCCGGTATTAAAAAAAGAACAACTGACTCTCATCAGTTGTTCTGCATTCTTTCGCATCTTACTTGTTCAGCTCGTCCTTTAATGCCTTACCAGCCTTGAACTTGGGAGCCTTGGAAGCTGCAATCTTCATAACCTTGCCGGTCTGAGGATTTCTGCCATCTCTTGCTGCTCTCTCGGATACTTCAAAAGTACCGAAACCAACTAACTGAACCTTTCCGCCCTTCTTTAACTCTTCTGCAACAACATCTGTGAAAGCCTTTAATGTCTTCTCAGCGTCCTTCTTGGATACGCCAGCCTGCTCAGCCATAGCTGCAACTAATTCTGTTTTGTTCATATCGAACTCCTCCTGTATGGATTTTCTTTTTTGTATCTTCCTTAGATGCTTCTTATGAAACGTCTATAAATATATATACCTGTTTTTGTATGGCTTGTCAAGGCATTTTGCCCGATTTTAAGCCCTTTTTGCGCCTCTCATGAAACGAAAAACCGATTAGAAAAACAGCATGTAACGGTTTACTCTGATGCGCTGGAGCTGCTCTCTGCAACCAGCTCTGCAAAGGAGAAGGAAACATCCTTTTCCTCCCCGTCTATCTGCAGGGTGTAGCTTCTGGTGGTATATCCGCTCTTCCTCAAAATTACCACATGGGCGCCCTCCACCTTTTTAAAGCTGCAGGGGGAAATTCCCACATAGTTTCCGTCCAGATAAACCTCCGCTCCCTCCGGTGCATCTATATATACCTTATAATAGCCTGTTGCCGTATCCCCGGCAGATGAGGTTTCAGAGGAGGAAGCCGAAGAGGTTTCCTTTTCCTTCTCGTTGGAATCCAGCACCACATTGATGCCCGCCGACTCCTGTGCCACACGGATATACTGGGTGATGGACTGGTATCCCGCTGCCCTCGCAATCAACTGATGCAGACCATATTCCAGCGACACCGGGCCGGAGGTATCCACCTTGTTTCCGTCTATGTAAAGCTCCGCAGAGGCTGGCTCCATAGAAAAAAGCACCATGCCGTACTGTGGCTCCGGAACCTCCAAATCCCCGATATCCAGCGTGGTTTCCTCGTTCCGGTTAATCACAACGTTTTTTATGCCTCCGCCGCCGTTGTTGCTGATGTTGACCTGATAACTGCCCTCGGGTACGGGAAGCAGCATATCCTCCGTTATCCGCCGTACAATCTTCTGTCCTACTTCAATCCAGCCTCCCACAAAGTTTTCATCATTGGAAAGCCGCAGATAACCGTGCCCCTTTTCCACCCGGACCGTAAGCACCTGATTGTCAATTCCGTAAAAGCTCAGCACATCCAGCTCATTTAAGTCCATGCTGTCAATTTTCCTGCCCTCTGAAAGATACAGGGTTTCCTTTGCAAGCTGAAAGGTTTCCGAACCGATGGACACATCCCCCCGGAGGAAATTAAATTCGTATTTTTCCACATCCGTATAGTTCCATGCCTTGTCGGACAGCTTTAACGTTACCAGATGCTTTTTGCTCTTCAAAAAGGTAATATCTACGATATCCCCTGTTTCCAGCTGCTTCAGGGAAATACTTTCCCCGTACTTATCATAAAGATAAGTCGTTCCGTCCATGGAAAGGGTATAATTCTTCCCCACCTCCAGATTATAAAAGGTAAGGGTATTCTCCTTTTCCCTGATATCTGCCAGCACTGCCGTGTCCGCGGAATCATAGCTGTCCGGTCCCGTCACAATAAACCCGGTATCCACCCGGGAAGCACTTTCCGGCTGGCTGCTGTCATTTACCGCCCCGCTGCAACCTGTCAGCAGAAAGGCAGCCACCAATACCCCTATCCATCCTCTTACGTTCCTTTTCCCTGCCACCTTTATCCCCATTTCCGCACACATTCTTTGTGCATAATGTTTTTCAATCCTTTTACCGCATCGCCAGCTTTTCCACGCTGCGGAATACCTCTTCCAGAAAATGCTCCTTTTCCTTCTCCTGAGAAACCAGCTTTTCCAGCTTTTCCTGATTCCTTCCGGGAATCCAAGCCTTTCCGGAATTATAATAAAAATTCACAATTTTCCAGAACTTTTCCGGGTATGCCAGCCTGTAATATAAATCAATCCTGCTCAGCACATCCAGCGGTCTTACCTCTTCATAGGCTTCCAGCAGGGAGCTCCCCAGCGAAACAGACCAGTTGCTCTTTTCCAGCAGCTTCCGCAGCAGAAGGTACAAATCCCGCACCGGGCTGTCCGGCAGGCACTTTTCAAAATTCACAACAAACCAGCCGTCTTTTCCGCAAATCATGTTATGGTACTGATAATCCCCGTGGCAGAACTGAACCTCTTCCCTTCTGCTTATGAGTTTATCATAAATTTCCCATTCCGCCGATACCTGCTTTGCCTGTTCCAAAAAGCCGTCAAAATACTTTTGCAGACTGATTTCAAACCAGGTTTTCTGTCCCCGCTGCTGTAAATACCGGCGAACCTTCTTCAATTCCCTGTTGTGCTTTTCATATTCCTTTTTCATGGAAACAGGCTCTATGCCGCCCGCTTCCTCTCCGGAAAGCTCCATGCACCCGTGCAGTACAGCCAGAAGCCGCATTGCCTCCAGACATTCCGCCTTATCATAAATATTGCATTCCCTGCCCTCCGTCCAGGTCTTTAACACATATCTGGTTCCGTCATAATCCTCCGTAAACAGGGTGCCTTCCCGATTCGGCAGAATACTTTCCACCTCTACAAGACCCTTTTCGGCTATTTTATGTAATAATTTATTCTGCAGTCCGATTCTCTCCGGGGTTCCCGTATATTCCTTCAAAATCAGAGTGCCCTGACTCGTATCGCAAAGAATGGCACCCCTTCCCTTTTTTGTATGAAGCACTTCTATCTCATATTGCTCCAAAAGCTCCACAGCCCTATCATTCACTGACCGCCCCCTCCTGACCATCCGTCTTTCTAACCTATCATATGTCCGGGGGCAGTTATTCAGAACCTTCTTTCTTCTCTGACTTTCTGTAAAAGCCATTCCCTGTTATTTCTTTCAGGCTCCTCTAAAACCAGTTCCAGAAGCTCCTGTAAAATCATGCCGATTTCCTTTCCGGGCGGAAATCCTTCCCCAATCAAATCCGAACCGGTGACTGCCAGCTCCTTTAAGGAAACACACTGCTTCTTTTCCTGTATTTCCTGATACAGCACCTTCCATTTTTCCAGCCTTTCCAGCTTTTCCTCTCTCATATATTCGCTCTGCGCCAGAATATCTGCCCTCTTTACGGAAAACAACGCCGGAAAAGCGTCCTCTCCAATCTTATTGACTGCTCTTCTTACCAGCCTGATATCCGGTTCCAGATGGTTCGCATAATCATGGTACTGGACAAGCCTGCATACTCTGGAAATCGTATCATTGTCCATTTTCAGCCGTCTTAATATAGTCTTCGCCATATCCGCACTGATAGCGGCATGTCCGTAAAAATGCGTAATCCCCTTCTCGTCTACGGTAAGTGCCTCCGGCTTTCCGATATCATGTAAAAGCATGGTCAGCCGCAGCACCCTGTCCGGCTCGATATTCTCCATGCTGTGCAGGATATGCTCCCCCACTCCATACTTATGGTGGGGATGCTTCTGGGGTGTTTCCATCGCCCGGTCAAATTCCGGCAGAAATACCTTTGTCACGCCCATTTCATACGCCTGCCGCAGATACTCCGGGTGGGGCGAAACCAGAAGCTTTAAAAGCTCCGCCTGAATCCGCTCTGCACTGATTTTTTCCAGTGTGGGGGCCAATTCCCTTATCGCCTCCACCGTCTTTTCTTCCATCTCATACCCAAGCTGGGCGGAAAAACGGATGGCGCGCAGAATACGCAAGGCATCCTCTCCAAACCGCTCCATGGGATTCCCCACGCAGCGGATAATTCCAAGCTCAATATCCTTTAAGCCGCCGTAAAGGTCCACCAGACCCTTTTCCTCATTATATGCCATGGCATTTATGGTAAAGTCCCGGCGCTTTAAGTCCTCCTCCAGATTCGGCGTAAAAATCACCTCACTGGGATGCCTGCCGTCCTCATAAGCCCCGTCAATCCGGTAGGTTGTTACCTCAAAGCCCTCCTTGTCCACCATCACCGTTACCGTTCCATGCTGCAGCCCGGTATCTATGGTTCTGGGAAACAGCTCCTTTATCTGCCAGGGGGTAGCGGAGGTGGTAATATCCCAGTCCTGGGGTTTTCTGCCTAAAATGGAATCCCGGACGCAGCCCCCCACCGCATAGGCTTCATAGCCTGCTGCCTGAATGGTATGGATAACATAATTTGCCTTCTCCGGTATTTCTATCCTGATTTTTTCCGGGAAAAATTTCTCTATGACTTCTACCAGCCCGTCCTCATCATTGGTACCGGTAACATAATCTGCAATTTTTTTGACTTCCTCCTGGGCATTTCCCATCGCCACACCCACTCCGGCATATTCCAGCATGGAAATATCGTTAAAGCCATCCCCGCAGCACACGGTTTCCTCTCTCCGCCTGCCAATCGCCTGCAACATCCTGTCCAGAGAGGTCGCCTTATTTACATTCTGGGGCATAATTTCTATAAAATAAGGCTCCGAGCGGCAGATGCTTGCCACATCCCCGTACTTTTCCTTTAACTGCTCTACCAGAATCGCCGCCCTTGCCGGCTCTGCCGTCATCAGACATTTATTGATATCAAAATCCACAAAATCAACAAAGTTTTCCACACGGCGCACGGGAATCCCGTTGATTCTGGACTCTATTTCCACATATTTATCAATGGGAAAAGCAGAAATTACCTCATCCCCAAGATAGGTAATCAGTCCACAATGGTTCTTTTTCGCAAAATCATACAATCCGGGAATAAAGGTCAGGGGCAGAAGCCGTTGATAGACAACCTCCCCGCTGCGGCACTCAATTACCTTCGCCCCGTTAAAGGACAGAAGATAACCGCCATATTTTTCCAGCTCCAGTTCTTCTTCATACCGGCGCATCCCCGCTGTGGGTCTGCCGGAGGCTAAAATCACCTGATAATCCCTTTGCATAAGCCCCTGAATCGCCTGCTTTGTAACGGCGGTAATTTCCTTTTTGGAATTTGTCAGGGTTCCGTCAATATCCAGTACCAGTACTCTTTTTCTCATGCTGCAATACCTTTCCTGTAAAGCCTGTAAAGCAAAAAGGCGGTGAGGAAACCCCACCGCCTGTCCATTTTATTGTGCTGCAGAACTGCTTTCTGTGGAAGCATCTGTCGTGTCAGTAGAACCGCTCTCCGTGGAAGCATCTGTTTCTGCGGAAGCAGACTCGCTCGCTGCGGCTGCAGCGCTTTCAGCAGCTTCTACCTTCAGGTAATTCAGATTGTTCCTGGAATCCTCCACGCTGTAATTTGCCGTGATTTCTTCCAGGTAATCTGCCATAATATCTGTCAGAAGCGTATTCTTGATGCTCTTCATCCACTCTGCCTCATTGGTTCCGATAAAGTAAACCACATAAGTATAGCTTTCTCCCTCGGGAGCAATAACAGCGGTATCACCCTGCACACGGCTGCTGTCTGTCATCCAGTCCTTCAGCTCATCCGATACATTGCTTACAGAAAGTGCCTCGAAAAGTCCGCCCTCGGAGGTGGTTGTAGAAGCTGTGTTGTACTTGTCTGCCAGCTCTGCAAAGCTGTCCTCGGTAGCTGCACCGCTCTTCCACTCCTCCAGAACGCTGTCTGCACTTACATCCCCATCATTGGAAAGAATAACCGCACGGACATCTACAGTAGGGGTTTCATCCAGATAACGCTTCTCAAAGGCGAGAACATAATATCTGTTGTTGGTTTCATCCTCGATAACAGTAGTATCTCCGGCTTTTCTGCTCTCATCAAACAGCCACTCTCTGGTAACGCTTGCCAGAGAAGTACGCTTTGCATTTTCCTTTAATTCGCCGTCCTTTGCAATGCTCTTCAAAGCAGCATCAGCTTCTGCCTTTGCCTGCTCCATTGCATAGGCAATCTCTGCCTCTGAGGGCTCATAGGTGGTTGTGTCCGTTCCTGTGGTACTGTCTGTGGAGGTGCTGCCTGTTGTATTATCTGTTGTGGTAGTATCCTCTGTCTTATCTGCCAAATCAGTAGGCTCTGTGGGCAGCTCTGCGTTGATAACCGTCATCCGGTAATCGATGGAATCATAGCTGTCCTTATTTTCTGCATAATAGTTTTCCGCATCCTCATCAGAGGGCATCTTTTCATCAGAAACAGAATCATAATAAGCGGAGCTTTCCAGATTTTCCATAACAATCGGCTTTAACCGGGAAGTGGTTGCATATGCACCGAAGTTTTCCTGAACAAACTGCTTTTCCGTCATGCCTGCTGCCTCTGCAGCCTGTGACACATAGTTCAGATAATCCTCATAATCCTTTGTGGCATCATAGGTAAAGCCTGCTGCCTTTGCCTCTGCCTTCAGCGCCTTGGTCTGGATAATGTTCTCCACTGCCATCTTCTCAAAGAAATCCTTGAAGGTCAGGCTGTCGGAATACATCTGTGTGGAAAGATCCCCGGTCAAGTCCAGTCCCATATAGGACAGGTAAGTGCCGTACTGATTCATATAGTTATTCAGCGCCATGTTATAGTTGTAATCAAATTCCAGACGGGAAATATTCTCCCCTGCTACCTTAACGTAGGTTCCATGAACCGTCAGGTAACTCCGAATCGGGAAGGATGCCATAAAGCATACCAGCGCAGCCACTATTAAAATACTGGTAATCAGGCTGACCTGCTTTTCCTTCTTTGCCCTGGTCTTCTCCTCGGCTCTCTTCTGCATCTTCAAATCATACTTTGTTACTACTTTTTCCTTTTGTTCCTCTATATTCTGACTCTCTTTTTTAGACATGAGAAATGTCTCCTTCCAATTATAATCGGGGTTTCTCCCGAAACACCTGTCCTAAAATTATACTGCACGGCTCTTGTCTTACGCAAGTGTTTTCACATATTTTTCAAGTTTTTCCACAATGTTTTTCATGCAGCCTTCCTCGAAGGGACTGTCCAGACCTACCTCTTTTATCATATTGGTAAAGAAATCGCTGGCAGACAATTTGCAGAGCTTTAAGTAACTCTTCCATGCCTCCCCGTAATTCTCATCCATCTTTACCTTATACTGTAATGCGCAGGTTTGCGCCAGACAATAATCAATGTAGTACAGGGGATTGTCATAAATATGCGCCTGCCTCTGCCAGAAGCCCCCCTTGGCAAAGAACGCGTCATCCTCATAATCCATATGAGGTCTGTATTCCTTCTCCAGCTTCAACCATGCGGCATGCCGTTCCGCAGGGGTCATATCCGGATTTTCATAAACAATATGCTGGAACTCGTCTACCATACAGCCGTAGGGAATAAAGGCTGCGGAATCCTCCAGATGCATTTCGATATAATCCTGTGCCCGCTCCCCGAAGAAAAGCGGCATCCAGTTCTGGGTGAAAAATTCCATGGACATAGAGTGGATTTCTGCGGTTTCCATACCGATATCCGCATGCTCCCTGATAGGGTCTTTCCCGGAAAGATACCCCTGGAAAGCGTGTCCGCACTCATGGGTAATTACATCCACATCCCCGCTGGTTCCATTAAAGTTTGCAAAGACGAAGGGTGCATTGTAAAGAGGCATATAGGTCATATATCCGCCTGCCCGCTTGGTCTTTCTTCCCAATACATCAAACAGCTCTCCCTCCATCATGAACTCATAAAATTCCTTTGTTTCAGGGGAAAGCTCACTGTACATCTTCCTGCCCGCTTCCAGAATTTCCTCCGGGGTGCCGAAGGGTGCGGGATTTCCTTCCTTAAAGTAAACCTCTTTATCAATATAGCTTAACTTATCCAGTCCCAGTCTTTTTCTTCTCTGCTCATGCAGCTTCTCTGCAAAGGGTACAAAATCCTTCTTTACCTGTGCTCTGTAAGCCTCTACCTCTGCCTTTCCGTAGCAGTTCCTGCCCATCCGGTAATAACCCAGCTCCAGATAATTCTCATACCCCAGCTTTCTCGCCTGCTCTGTACGATTCTTTACCAGCTTGTCATAAATCTCATCCAGCTTGTCCGCATTTTCCCGGAAAAACCGGCTGAATACCTTCCAGGCTTCTCTTCTGACGTTTCTGTCCTGATTTACCAGATAGGGGCGCAGCAGGGAAAGATTCAGCTCCTTTCCGTCAAAGGGAATCTTTGCGGAAGCAATCAGCTTGTCATACTCGGTTGTCAGATTATTCTCCTCCTGCATCAGAGGGATGATTTTTTCATCCATTGCCTTCTGGGCAATTTCCATATTCTTAAAGGCAACCGGTCCGATTTTCTTTTCCAGCTCTGCCCGGAAAGGGGAATAATACAGCTTCTTCTGATAAGCAAGCACCATATTGCTGTAAAAGGGCATCTTCTCGTCATAGTACTTCTTCTCCCCTTCATAGAAGGTATCGGAAGTATCTATATCAAAACGGATATTGGCAATGGTGTACAGGGTTGTCACCCGGTCATTCAGGGCATAAAACTTCTGATGTACGGCAAACTGCTCTTCGCCGTCCCTGGCCTGCTCAAATTCCTCCATCAGCCCCTTCATTTCCTGTTCTACCTTTTCAAAATCTACTCTCTCGTAGGGAAATTCGCTAAACTTCATCTCTAATCTCCATTTCTCCGCCCATGCTTTGGGGAAAATTCTGTTTTTGCAGCTTCCTGCCATCCTATTGTACAGGATTCTCTTCCTTCTGTAAATATTCCTCTGCAATCCTTCCGATTATCACATACCGGAGAGTGTCATCCCCTGCACAGGTGGAAAGCGTTACCAGCCTGTCCTCCTTCCCCGCAGTGATGCCGGAAACAAAGGTGGAATTATGATATGCCTGATATAAAATACTGTCCCGCTCCTCTTCAGAGGGCGGAAGCGCGCTGAAAATCGGGTTCTCCACACCCACATAACAGCCCGCCAGAAGCTCCAGCGTATACCGATTCCCCGGCACATACAGATACATCACCGGATGCTCTTCGTAATATTCCTGCTTTTCATACCTGTGCAGACTTCCAAACATACTGCCGGATTTCATGTTATGTCCGTAAATTATGGTATTGCTGTCCGTAAAATCCGGGCTGTTGCGGAAGTCCACGAACAGAGTTCCCTCCTTTGCATCACCACCGCTTAACAGGCGGTGCAGGAAATAATCGTTATCCTCCCCCTGCGCCACCACATAATTGATTCTGGTATCCGGGCTGTAAAGCCACGCCACAGCAGCCTCCCCGATTTCCCATATGGCATCAAAGTTGAGCGTTTCCCGTATTTTGGAATCCTGCTGTTCTTTCCCGGGCTTTGCCGTTCCCTCATCCGGACTTCCGCCGGTTTTTGCCGTTCCTGCTCCCGAAATTCTGCCGTTCTCTCCAGGTCGGACTTCTCCGCCGCTTTCAAGCGTAGCCTCTCCTGTCCCTGCTCCTGAAACTTTTCCATTCTCGCCAAGTTGGACTTCTCCGCCGTTGCCAGCCGCACTCTCTTCCATCCCGGAAAAGGCAGCCTGCTCCAGACTATCCGCAAATTTCCGGCTTTTTCTCTCATCCACAAGATGATTTACTATTTTCCCCAGCATGACTAGCATTATAACAAACAGAATGAGCTGTATTCCGTAATACAGCCACTTCCGATTATTTTCTGTACCATTCTTTTTGGTATTTCTTTTATTCTCTGTATCCTTTTTCTTTCCTGTATTACTTTTCTTCACTGTATCTTTTATATTTCCTGCATCACTTTTCTTATTCATCTCTACCTGTCTTATTCTGATACCTGCGGCACAATATAGCCAAAGTCATATAAACTTTTCACACTAATCTCCATTCCGCAGGCATTCCTTTGCCGAAGGAATCGCGAACTGAATTTCAGATTCAGTTCTGCGATAAAAAGCTACTTTGTGACGCCTGCGGCACAAATAGCCGTGTGAAACTTAGAACTTCTTCACGAAAGAGCCTTTGCTCTGAGTGATTAGAAGTTCTTTTCACACTATACCATAAAAAATCCCTGTTTGCAAAAAAATACACCGGCACGCAGAAAACTCCCCTCCCTCTGCTCCGGTGTACTTTTGAGTAGTATTTACTTTTTCTCTGCCTTCTGCTTTCCTGTCACAACTGCAAAAGCGCCTGCTGCAAGTACCAACGCCGTAATCCAGAGTGCCACACTGCTGTTATCTCCTGTTTTCGGTACGGTTACAACAGGTTCTGCGGTCGGTGCAGGTGTGGCATTTACCGGCTCTGCAGCGGGGGTGTCCTCCTCATCCTCGTTGCCGGATTCCGGTTCACTGCTACCCGGGTTATTATTCTTCACAATGGTAAATGCGGTATTTGCCGCGCCGTCTGTCCACTGGATTGCAAAGGTATGGCTTCCTGCGGAAAGTGTCTTTAGATACTCTGCTGTCAGTGTCACAATCGTGGAACCCTCTGTGACTGTGTAATTGCTGCTGTCAATGACTTCTCCGTCTACCATTACGCTGACAAACTTGGAAATCTCACCATCTCCTCTTATGGTCAATGTCCCCCCATTAACCTCCTCGTAGGTGCTGTCTGCGCCATCCACAATAGCATAGGAAGAATCTTCCTTCTGCACGGATGTGGTAAACTGGTAAGAAAGTGTCAGATATCCGTTATTGTCAAGACTGATAGCGCTGTAACTGTTTTCCGCTCTGTTCATTCTAATGACAGCACTGTCATAAAACCTGTAATTGCCATTCGGTATTAAAGTCACGGTTGCTGTATAATTGCTGTCAGCCTCTGCAGCCTGCCCGGTAACATCCACACCGTCTTTTGTCCACTGTATGGGATAATCATGTGACTTCAGCGCCCTCTCATATGCATAGCAGTCCGTTGCAAGAGTTTCTCCCACAACCGGCTTTCCGATGTAAAGGTTCAGTTCCTGAATGTTATACTTGTAGGAATAAGACCCCTCCTCCAGAGGCTTCACTTCCAATCCCCATACATAGTAGTAGTCACAGCTTACATCTGTATGACCGGCTCCATATACAGCAGTTACCTCAAAGGTGTTATAAGCTACTCCATTGCATACAATTTCCCTAATGGGATATGTAAAAGAGCTTCCATCCTTTGTTTCAGGGTCGTAATACTCCCCTCCGTCCTTATACTCCCAGTCACTGATATAATTCATATACCAGTCATAGTTTTCCGGGTCTATAACCAGCTTCTGATATAAAAACTGCAGCCGGTTCCACATCACCCCCTTTGCCTGCCATTCAGCAGGTATTTCCGGGAAAACAATTGTTTCTCCTGCGTGGATAACATCTCCCTTTTTCAGGTCCGCATAGTTCCTTGTTGTTCCGCTTTCCTCTGCCCTTGCATCCAGTGTGCTTACTCCCCATAAGCCCGCCACAATAACAAGTGACAAAAGAAGCCTTTTCATCACGTTCCGTATCCGTTTCATGCACATTCCTCCTTTGTTCTTCTTAACTGTCTTATGCACTTACCGCATTGTTATCATACACCGTACCCTGATGTACAAGTCAATAAAAAATCCACTCTTGTTAAAAAAAAGTGCACCGCCGGATGCCCCATAACATCCACCGGTGCTCTTTTCTTTATTCAGAACTATTCCCCACTCCTTCTCTCCTGTGTGAAACGCATGCTCTTTTCACACTATCCCTAAACGCTCCCTGCACAGAAGCATCACAGGCTAAATCTCCATAAAGGTCGTATCATAAGGCGCGATTGTCACCGTCTTATCCCCCTGCTCGGTAGGAATCGTCGCTGTCTGCTCCTTATCACTGTTGTTGATAACAACCAGCTTCTTGCTTTCCGGATAATATGCACACTCCGTATAAAGGTTATCTGTCATATAAAGACCGCTTACACCTTCGCCGCCCGCATAACGGATGAGCTGATACAGCATCCTTGTATTCTCCAAATCCACCTGGAAGGAAGCCAGATAAATTCCCTTTCCTTTTCCAAACTGATTTACCGTTACAAGGGGCTTATCGTCCTCTGCCAGAAGTACCTGTGCCTTTCCGTCTGTCAGATACAGATGCTCCTTCGGCAGAACCGTTGCGCCCTCAGGAAGAATCTCTTCTGTATCATCCGCAGTAAAGCTCCACCTGCCATGGCAGACTCTTGCTCCCGTATCCTCGTCAATACCAAGAACATGTGCCATACGGAAATATGTATCATATCCTTCCGTTGCAGAAGGCTCGTTGACACCAATAAAGGCTCCGCCGTCATGCACCCACTTTGTCAGAATGGTGACAACCTCATCATCCTTCCAGTTATCTCCGCCGCTCCATGCGCTTCCTGCATAGCCTGCATTGATAACAACATCCACATCCTTCAGGGCACCCTTCTTCACATCCTCGAAGGAAATGAACTTCACATCCACAGGCAGTCCTGACAATGCCTCATTGATATGAATCAAATCGTGCATATAGGTTTCATGGAAATGTCCGGAAAGGGTCCAGGAACGGAGCGCTCCCCAGCTATGCAGTACCGCTACTCTTGTCCTGATGGTATAAGGCTTTCCGGCATCATGGAAGGAACGAATCAGTCTGAACTCATCGGACACCTTCTCAATATAATCACAGAAATCCGGAAAATTCTCTACCAAATGCAAATATCCGCCAAGCCCGATTCTGTCTATCTTTGCACGAAGCAGGGCACGTCTGACGCTGTTCCAGTACTTCTTTGCATCCAGCGTAGGGTCGCCGCCCTCGGTAAAGGTAGGCGCTCCGCCCAGTCCCACAGGGAACAGGTACGGGTGCAGTCTTAACTCATGAGTCGGCACATCCACTCCCGCGCAAAGTCTTGCCTCGTAACCGGAGAACACGCACTTAATCAGACCGTCAAAGCCAAATTCCTTGAATTTTCCATTGTAAGGCTCTACGCCAACCCAGCTGTCATCATAGAATACATAGGCTTTCTTGCCATATTCATGTACCATATCAATCAGCTTTTTGCCAAAGGAAATTACAAATTCATTGACAAACGCCATCCAGTCTGCCTTCTTTTTTGTACCGGGCATATGGGTAACATGAAGCTGTCCCTTATTGATAAAATCCTCTGCCGTCATGGAATAACCGTATTTTTCTGCAAATTCATCCAGTGCGATATCACTCACTGTATAATCATAGGAGCCCCAGTCAGAGAACAGATAGGGATTTCTCTCGCTGCTTCCCCAAATCCATACAAAATTGTAGAACATGGAGGTAAACCGGACTACCGTTGTATCAGGATGGGTTTCACACCAGTTTTTCATCCAGCCCAGCATATATTCCTGGGTTTCCGGATATCTGGGGTCAATCTGCATCAGATGCTCCTTATCCCAGTTGTTTGTGGTATGGTTGTACATGGAAATCTCTTCCCAGATACGGTATGCCAGAAAGCTGACCGTATATTTATGGAAGGGAGTAATTCCCTTCAGGGTAACGGTACCCGCCTGCTTCTCATAGCTCCATTTAGAGGCATCTATCTTTTCATTGGTTGTTCTGTCATAAACCTCCCAGTACTTGAAAGCTCTCTCGCTATCGTTGATGGTAAACTGCTCTGCAAAGAAACTTTCCAACAGAGAGATTGTCAATTCTTCTCCCTCTGCTACTGCGGGAGGGGTGCAGAGAAATGTCTGCTGCAATTTATCCAGATTCTTCTTCGCCCACTCATTGTGGTCACGAATAATACAAATGGTGGAATAAATTCCATACCCCGCATGTACAATCTCATCGGAAAGCACGGTTCCGTCACTGTCACGAATCACATCTGCTCCCCATTTTTCCGCCATTTTCAAGGTAAGCGCCTCATATCCGGACTCGCCGGGAAGCGTAAATCCACCTTTTTGTTCTGCCATTTTACTATCTCCTTTATTCCCTAAATTATTTGAATTTTACTGATTGTTTCTATTCATAAGAATCCTGCTGTCAGCTCTCTACACGGACATTTTCCGGCACAGGGCAACCGCCTCGCCCCTGGTCAGGATATGCTGCAAATCCGCACTTCCATCCCCGGGAAGCAGTCCGATTTCACAGGCTGCCCGTACAAAGGGTCTTGCAAAGTCTGCGCATTTTGTATCGTAGGCACATGACTTTTCTGCAGGAAGCTTTCTTCTGCTCTTATAGCCGTTTACGGCAAATATCAGAAATTCCTCCAGCGTTACCGCTTTCTCCGGCATCAGGCAATGATTCACCACTAAAGCATCCTCTATGATTCCGTTCTGGTATGCACATTCCACTGTTCCCGCATACCATTCATGCCCCACCACATCCGTATACATATCGTTGTACACATTGGTCGGGAAAAACCGGACGGTCTTAATCACCATATCCAGCACGGAAGCTCTGTCAGCAGGCTTTTCCAAGTCCTCAATTTCAGAAAGGATTTTAACCCCCTCCGCCGGGTTCTGGATACCCTCATAGCACTTCGGCTTCACAGGCAGGCAGATTTGCTCTGCGGGCGGCCAGGCTCCAAAGCCCTCCGTCACGCAATTTGCCAGGAAACGGTATCCGGGTTCGGAATGTTTTCCGCAGACCCGCACAATCTCCCTTGCCACAAGTCCCGCCATAAAGTAAGCACCATAGTCATTATTGTGAGTATAGTCGTTGGGGAAGAAATAGGGCTTCGAGCCCTCCAGTCCCTTCTCCAGAATAAATTCCTTACTCCGTTCATGCAGGTCAAGCACCGGTACCTCTGCCAGCCGTCCCACTTCTTTACAGCTCTCCGCATATTCCTCCAGCAGGTCGTTGTAGCTTCCGTCATTTCCCTTCCAGGTATTCCGGGAAATCGGTGTTACAATCACAGGATAAGCTCCCTTATCCCGGCACTCATGGATATAACGCAGCAGGTTCGTCTGATAGCCCCCCCTTGCCTTTAAATCCTCCAGCTTCTGGTCGTTATGTCCGAACTGATAGAAGAAGAAATCCCTCGGTCTGCTGTACTGGTCAATCACCGCATAATGCCCTTCCTTACGGAAGCTGTCGGTGGTAAGTCCCGAATGGGCATGATTGGATACCGCAATCTTTTCATTCAGATAGGCGGATATCATCTGCCCCCAGCCGGAATAGCTGGTTCCGGGCGCATAGGGATAATCCGCACTCTGGTCTGTCACAGTGGAATCTCCCGCTATGTAAATGGTGGGGCAGACAACCTCCGTAATCTGCAGCCCGCTGATTTGGGGTCTGTCTGCCACCACAGTAATATCAATGGTTTTGTCCAGATAGATTCTGGTCTTTCCTCTCGGCACAATATCACAGACATTTAACAGCATGGTATGCTGAAATCTGGTATTCGCCGGAATGTCTCCCAGAAATCCCAGACGCCTTCTTCCGGTATAAATCAGGACATTTTTCATTTCTTCCGTGGTCCGGATGGTAATTGTTACCCTGTAATTTCCCTCTCTGGGAACGTCCACCTTGAAAGAAAGAGGAATCCTTCTCTCCTCTCCCTGCCAGGTTTCTCCAGCCTCCTGTTCCAGAAGCGCAATCTCTGCGGAAGAATCCAGAAAACAGCCGTTTTCGTCCTCCTGTATATGGGAAATATTCTTGTCCTGATACCAGTAGAAGGTATCAAAGCCTGCATTGAGCTCCGATATTTTCAGGAGTTCCTGTTCCCGTCTATTCTGTTCAATTACAAATCCAAAGCCCTTTCCGGGCTGGTAAATGTCCGAAGCAGTCACACCGATAACATTAGCCGTATCGGAATCCACGCCGAACAGGAAATTCCTGCGAAACATTTTTAAAGCGCACCGTCCTTTTCAATTTCGTCTGAAACAAGCAAAGTAGCGAAGAAGGATAAAGCAAGTCCCTGTCCCCAGCCCTGAATATAAGCCCTGGGGATTCCTCTGTAGCCTTCCTTGTCGCGCATAACAGCGGTTCCGCCGGATACATTCATAACCTTGCCGTCCTCGCTGACATTTTCCAAAAGTCCCTTGATGGACTTATTGATATACTTGGAATGTAACGGATTTCCTCTTGTCAGCATTGCTGCAGCGATTCCTGCGGAAGCGGAAATTTCCTCGTAGGAATCCGGGTCATCCAGAACTGTTCTCCACAGACCGTTTTCTGTCTGTACTGTCTTTAAAGCCGCAAGCTGCTCGTTCAGAGAACCTGCAATGTCAATATACTTGGGATACAGATAACATTCCGGTAAAATACCGCCTACCTGTGCCATGGTAAATGCTGCCCAGGCATTCGCTCTGCCCCAGTAAATACCGGACATATGGTCGCCTGCAATATTGTCATACCCATGATAATAGAAGCCGCTGCTGGGATTCTGCAGATACTTGATGTGCCAGTAATACTGGTTCAGTGCATCATCAATCATTGCTTCATCATGGTTCATAACACCAACTCTCAGAAGAAGGAAAGCCGCCATAAACAGGGTATCGCACCATGCCTGCTCCGGGAAATCATTATTCGCGGAAACAGTGTGCTGCAACACATGGTCGCCGAAGCGCAGGGCATCCTTCGTCAGATACTCCACCTTGCTCATCAGAATATCATAATATTTCTTATCCTTTGTTGCATTATATAAGGTAATCAGACAGTGACCCATTGCACAGGCATTGACTGTCCATACCTTCGGAAGTCCCAAATCTATCAGTTCATCCACTCTGTCCTTTAACAGGGTCAGATATTCTTCTTTTCCCGTTTTCTCATAGGCATCACTGATTCCGTAGTATGCAACACCACAGGGCCAGTCCCAGGTCAAATCCATGTTCATTGTCTTTTTTACAATCTTGTCAATGACCTCTTCAATCTGCTTTTTGTCGTATTCCAGTTTCAGCATAACTTCCTCCTTCTCGCCTGCCGGCATTATCTCTTTTTCTCACATGTTTTCTGCTCTTTTGTATCCGTAACGACATCCCTATTTTACACTGATTTCAGCCTTTTGTCATTCCCTTAAAATACCTGTCAGAAAAAGATATAATAGCTTCTTATTTTAATATAGCCCCCCAGCCTTATGCCGGGGGGCCGTATGTCCCACAGTTGTAAAAATCAATTACTGAAGACGGGTTGTCAGACCAGAATCAAATGCTTCCTGTCTTTCATCAATAATCTCCTGATATCCTGCTTCCAGATACTTCTGGCTGAGTTCATCATACAGCTTATCGAAATCTTCAGGCTTGCAGGTTGTCAGCTTATCACGATACTCAGGGTAAACCTCTTCCTTCAGGGAAGTACCATACTCTGTTACGGAATCCAGAGAAGCTGCGAACAGACAGTCGGAGTTAGCATAGCCGGTCTCATACAGAGCAAGCTGTCCCTTGTAGTTAGCAAGCAGGTCTGCTGTAAAGTCTTCCGGCAGATCCTTAGGAGCGATTGCTGCGATATCCTTCTCTACATCGCCAAAGCTCTTGGAAGCGGTAACAACCATCCAGTAGTCAACGTTGTTGTTGTGACCCTGCTGCTGTTCAAGACCCTTCTGGTCACCAACTGCAACGGGATTTCCGTCATCACCAACAGTGTAGTTTACACCTTCTTCGCCCCACTGCATTGTGAAGAGAACGTCATCCTGTGCCATCCACTCCATATACATCATAGCAGCCTTAACTTCGTCAGCGGTTGCATCGTTAGCGAAACCAACCATTGCACCAAATACGTTGTTAGGTCTGAAGGAGTTGGAGGAGCCCCACTCGGAGTCATTTACCCACTTGTCGCTGCAAACTACAACGCCAAGGTCGCCATCCGGGTTAGCTTCATAGAAGGAGTTCAGTACGTTCATGGTAGAGGATACATATCCGGACCATGTAAATGCCTTGCCGTTAATGAAGTCAGCTTCAACTTCGGAAGCATCTCTTAAGTAGTACTCCTTGTTCAGATATCCCTTGTTGTACAGGGTGTTCTGCCACTTTAAGAATCTCTTCTGAGCTTCTGTAGAGAGAGCGGGAATCTGGTAGTCACCAGTTGTTGCCCATGTAATCTCGTCCTGAGGATAATCTCTGTAACCATAGTTCTGGTCAGCACCGGCACCACTTACCTTGGAACCGGAAAGAGGAGCGTCATGTCCGTTCTCAACCAGCTTAGCATACAGCTCAAGCAGTTCGGTATTGGTTTCAGGATACTTGTCATATCCGGCTTCCTTTAACCAGTCTTCACGATAGAAGGTTACGAAAGCATAGTTTGTGTTACCATAAGGTCTCTGTCCAAGAAGCAGATAATCCTCGTCAGCCAGCTTGGTGTAGCCGGTCAGCCCGTTTGTTTCCATGTTTGCCCAGTAGGTAGGAGCGATGGTCTTGAACTCCTCTACATCATAGGGCTGCAGATATCCGTCTGCCTGCCATGTAGCCAGCTTGTCATAGTCATATTCCATACAGATTGTAGGAAGATCCTTACCTGCTGCCAGCATGGAGTAGTCGTTCATAACTGCGCTACGGGTAATTCCGATGTACTGTACATCAATGTTGTAAACATCACCAAAGTTCTTCTGAACCCACTCTGTCCAGTAGTTGTTCTCTACGTCAGAGCATCCGTTTCCGGAATCTCCACGGTCATAAACCGGAATCTGTAATGTAACCTTCTCTGCGAAAGGTGTCCAGCCTTCCATACCAGCTGCAGCAGGTGTATCACCAGTTGTGCTGGAAGGAGCTGCTTCGGAGCTTGTTGTTGAAGTGCTTGCTGTGGAAGTGCTTTCTGTGGAAGAGCCTGCCGCAGAGCTTCCTGTTGTAGCAGCATCTCCGCCACATGCGGTTAAAGTACCCATTGCCATAGCACCTACCATTGCTGTGGCAAGAGCTTTCTGAAGAGTATTCTTCTTCATAAATAAATCCTCCTTTAAAAATGTGTATAGTTTTATGTATACCCGGCCATCCGGGAAAACTACCTTTATGTAATTGCTGCGGTTAACCCTTTACTGCTCCAATCATGGTTCCCTGTACGAAGTACTTCTGCAGGAAGGGATAAATGATAATAATTGGAATGGTTACAAACATAATACTTGCTGCCTGTAATACTTCCGGCGTGGACTGACTGACACCACCGGTATCTGCCAGGGATGCTGTCTGTGCTTCGGAAGCGGAAGCTACCAGCTGATACAGCTTATACTGAATCATTTTCAGAGAAGCATCTCTTGTGTAATACATGTTATCTGCATAAGAGTTCCAACGTCCTACTGCGTAGAACAGGGACAGGGTTGCCAGAATCGGTTTGGAAAGAGGAAGTACAATCTTTCCGAGAATCTGGAAGTTACTTGCACCATCCAGGAATGCGGATTCCTCCAAACTGTCAGGAATCGTACTCTGGAAGAAGTTCTTCATAATCAGCATATTGTAAGGAGAGTAAATCAGGGGCAGAATCAGTACCCACATGGTATCCAGAATATGTAAATCCTGATACAACAGATAAGCGGGGATGATACCTGCACTGAAGTACATGGGAACCATCAGTAAAAATGTGATGCCATGCTTTCCCTTCAATCTCTTTTTGGAAAGGGGATATGCGGCACAGGTACATACCAGCATACCAAGGATGGTAAATATCAGAGTTATAATTACGGAGAAAATCATGGAGTAAGTCATGGAATCATCTCCGAATACTCTCTTAAAGGCATCCAGTGTTACGTCCTTGGGCCAGAAATATACGGATTTTGACATAACCGCCGTATTTCCGGAAATAGACTTTGCAGCCACGTGGATAAAGGGAAGCACACAGGTTGCACAGAGGATAACGATAACCGCCATCATAACAAAATCACTGACACGGAACTTGTTTACGGCATGTGCGCCGCCTGCAGAGGTTGTTACTTCTTCAACAGCTTTTTCTTTTTTGCTCATCTCATCCACCTCCTACAGTAATCCGTCTTCGCCAAGCTTCTTGGCAATCCGGTCAGATATAATTACCAGCATCAGACCAACCAGGGACTGGAACAGACCAACCGCTGTTGACATACTGAACTTTCCGTTTCCGATACCTTTATTGTAAATGTAAACTGCCAGCTGATACTGAAATTCCTTTACCTGTGTATTGGAGAAGGCTGTCAACCGCTCCAGGTTACTTCCCATGACACGTCCCAGATTCATAATCAGCAGAGTAACAACGGTACTCTTGATACCGGGCAGTGTAATGTGCCACATTCTCTTCCAGCGGTTTGCGCCGTCAATCATCGCCGCTTCGTAAAGCTCGCCGTTAATACCGGTGATTGCTGCCAGATAGAGGATAGTTCCCCATCCCATTCCCTGCCATACACCGATGAGCAGATAAGTTACCGCCCAGTGCCATTTTTCATTCAGGAACGGAATACCTTCCTGTATCATTCCCGTGTTCATCAAAGCCACATTCACAAGACCGCTGGAGGGCTTGAACATTGTCAGTGCAACACTTCCGATGATAGCCCAGGAAAGGAAGTGAGGCAGATACAGGATTGTCTGGGATACCTTCTTAAATCTGGGATATCTTAACTCGTTCAGAATCAAAGCCAGGATAATCGGCATCGGGAAGCCTACCAGCAAATCTGCCAGATTGAATACGATGGAGTTCCGTAACGCTCTGGTGAAATCCGCGTCCTTAAAAATCTTTGCGAAGATTCCAAAGCCTACCCATTCGCTTCCTTCATATCCCTTCGCCGGCTTATAATCCATAAAAGCCATTCTCAAACCGGGATAAGCGGCATAGCTGAACACAAACACCATGATTAAGGGAAACAGTAAAAGCAGATATAACTGCCAGTCTCTTTTAAATGCCTGTTTCCACGTGGTTTTCGTTTTTACTGCTACCCCGTTGGCACTCTTTGTCTTTGCCATATGTAACCTCCTCCATCGCTGACTGCATTTTCATCGTCATTTTGTACATTTTTCGTTTCGTTGTAAGCATATTATCATACACTGCGCCGAATATTTCTAATCATTCTTGCAGAAATACTATGCAAAAACGAACATTTATAAAAATGGTCGTTTTTCGTCATATGTCATTTTTGCCCAGTTTTTCCTTTTTTTCAGTTATTTTCACCGTCATTTTTTTGTGGTTTTTCCTGATATATGGCTGATTTTTAAAGAAAATATGTCCAGTTTATGAACAACACGCAGGTTGCGCAGACGAAATTTTGGTTGATTTTATTTGATTTAGTTGCTATATATAGTATAGGGAGTTTCATATGGCACAGGGATTGTCAGATTAGCCAATTTGAAGGTAGCTTTACGGGGAGGTTACGTTATGGCAAAGCAAAAAGGGACTGTTACTGAATACAGAAGCTATTATCTTCCGATGCATTTCCCGGTTCTTCTGTTATCCGGCGATTACTGGAAAATATCAGATATTCCCAGCGGCAGACTGCACTTCCATAACTGTCTTGAAATCGGTGTCTGCCATTCCGACAGCGGCACCATCGAATTTTTAGGAGAGCCTCTCGCCTTTCAGGCAGGGGACGTAACCGTAATTCCCAAGAACATCCCCCATACCACATACAGCACCCCGGGCACGGAAAGCCACTGGTCCTATATCTATTTTGACCCCTACGAGCTTTTCAAAAATATTCTGCCCGCCACCTGGATAAATTATGACCTTTCCATTACTTCCGGCACCTCCCGGAACTTTGTTCCCATTTTAAGCCGGGAAAAATATCCTCAGGTGTACTCTCTGGTGCTTTCCATCATCAGCGAACTGGAGGAGCAGCGCCCCAGCTATCAGCTCAGCGCAAAGGGACTTCTCCTCTCCCTCTATATTGAACTGTATCGCATAGAATCCATGGAAAAAGCCCTCGGAACCACGGTTCCTTTAAAGAGCACCGGTTCCGGCTCAGATTCCCCCGGCTCTCCCGCCGAGCAGGACGAGGAAAAGGAAAATGCCCTTGTCATTGCTCCTGCCTTAAACTACATCGAAGCAAATTATAACAATCAGTTCACCATAGAATACCTTGCTGAATTATGCCACTGGAGTCCCACCCATTTCCGGCGGGTTTTCCACGACATTATGGGTACCTCTCCGCTGGATTTTATCAACAATACCCGTATTGCCAAGGCGTGTAACCTGCTGCGGAGCACAGAGGACTCCATTCTGGATATTTCGGAAAATGTGGGCTTCCATTCTGTTTCCAGCTTCAACCGCTGCTTTATTAAAATTATGCAGATGTCCCCCAGGGACTATCGGAAACAGATGCAGCGTTCCGACAAGCGGATGGAAAACCAGTCCATCATGGAATACGCCGGCTGGCTGTATCCCGAATAAAAGTAACAAAAAAGCTGCTGCCCGGCATTATTTTGTCAGGTCAGCAGCCTTTTTATTTCTTTTGTCTTTTATCTCTTTCAGCCCTGTTTTCTGTACTGTACAGGGGTGATGCCATAACTCTTCTTGAACAGTCTGTTGAAATGCTCTACATTTTCATAGCCCACTTCCGCAGCCACCGCCTCTACCGTCTGATTGGTTTCCCGAAGCAGTGTCTTTGCCTTCTTCATCCGTTCTTCCTTTACAACCTCCTGGAAGGTTGCCCCTGCTCTCTCCTTGATATATTTGGAAAGATAAGGCTTGGAGAGATGGAATGTTTCAGAAAGGGTTTCCAGTGTGACATTCTTGTAATCATTCTGGATATAGCTGATGATTTCCACAATCCTGTCCTCTCTGCCCTCTGTGATGTGCTGCTCTGTCGCCAGCTTGTTTGCCGCAGAGGTCAGCGCTGCGATGGATGCCTTGATAATATCCTCATCCACGCCGACACCCCAGTAGAAATGACCATCATGCACAATACCCACATATGCAGCCGCCTTGGAGCTGGAGCCCTTGGAAATTGCATGCTCCTCGTAAACAGACAGCTCATAGGTCATGCCAAAATAGGTCTTAATCGCATTGCTGACAGCATCCAGACGACCATTTCCGGCGGTGCGGATAACTCTCGTAGAGCCGTTCTGTTCGATGGAAACCTCTGCCAGAATCCCCTTTTCCTGTTTGAAATGGCACTCCGGAATCCGGAAAACATTTCTGGGGCTGATGTAATTTTCCTCGAAAATCTGATAAATCTCCGCAGGATGTAACTCCTGATGACGCTTGTCGGACACACCCTTAATCAGGTAGCCAACCTCTTCCTTCATGGCAGTGGGCAGGGAGAAGCCAAACTGCTGCTTTAATACGAAGGAAACGCCGCCCTTACCGGAAACACTGTTAATACGGATAACGTCAGATTCATATTCTCTTCCAACATCCGCCGGGTCAATCGGCAGATAGGGCACATCCCAGCGGTTTCCGCTCTTGCCGTCCTTCAGCCAGTTCATGCCCTTGCTGATTGCATCCTGATGGGAACCGGAGAAAGCGGTAAATACCAAATCTCCCGCATAGGGTGTTCTCTCATGCACCTTCATGCCGGTAAAGCGTTCATAAGCCTCTCTTATCTTCATGATATGGGAGAAATCCAGTCCACTGTCCACACCATGACACATCATATTAAGCGCTACGGTCACAATATCCACATTTCCGGTACGTTCTCCGTTTCCGAACAATGTACCCTCTACTCTGTCTGCACCCGCCAGAATACCAAACTCCGCATCGCTGACGCCACAGCCTCTGTCATTATGGGGATGCACGCTTAAAACCACATTCTCACGATATTTCAGATGCTTGTTCATATACTCTACCTGACAGGCAAATACGTGGGGCATTGCCACCTGTACTGTTGTAGGCAGGTTGATAATTGCCTTGTGCTCTGCATCCGGCTTCCAGACATCCAGTACCGCATTGCAGACCTCCAGTGCATAATCCACCTCTGTCTGTGAAAAGCTCTCCGGGCTGTACTCAAAGGTAAAGCTGCCGTCCGTTTCGTCTGCCATCTTCTTCAAAAGCTCTGCACCGTCCACGGCAATTTTCTTAATTGCTTCCTTATCCTTCTTAAATACCTGCTCTCTCTGTTCTACAGAGGTAGAATTGTACAGGTGGACAATCGCGTGGGGCGCACCCTTTACCGCTTCAAAGGTTTTCTTGATAATATGCTCTCTCGCCTGAGTCAGAACCTGAATGGTCACATCCTCAGGAATCATGTTCTTCTCTATCAGAGCACGGATGAAATTGTATTCTGTATCGGAAGAAGCAGGGAAGCCCACTTCGATTTCCTTAAAGCCGATATCCACAAGCATCTTGAAAAATTCCAGCTTATCTTCCAGACACATGGGGTCAATCAATGCCTGATTTCCATCCCGCAAATCCACACTACACCAAATCGGTGCCTTCTCAATAGATTCCTTCTTCACCCAGTCATAGGTAACTTCAGGGGGCATATAATAAGATTTCTGATATTTTTCCTTTGTTCTCATGTTCGTTCTCCATTCCAATCTCTTTTTAATTTGAATTCTTTTTCGTTTTAATTCCTTTTCGTTTTAATTCTTTTTCGTTTTAATTCCTTTTTCGTTTTAATTCCTTTTAGATTCCAATTTCTTTTGAATGTTTCCCGGCTGCTTTTCCATCCCGGTTCCCATTCCTTTATCGTTTCAATGTACCTTATACTATCACTCGTTTTATCTTCTTTCAATGATTCATGTTATTATATTTATTGATGTATTTTATTATTTTGATTTGTATCAATTTCGTTTTCTCTTTTCGCTGTTTTCTTTTTCCAAGGCATTTCACAGCGCAGAATATCCGCATACCCCTCCGCTTTCTGCCGGTTTTGCATATTCATTTTAATCCCAATTCCGCAGGCATTCTTTTGCCGAAGAAATCACAAACCGAATTTCAGATTCAGTTCAGCTTTTAAGGCTGCTTTGTGAAGCCTGCGGCACTAATTCCCGTTTTTATTGTCTTGTGCCTAATCGTCCTGCCTCTTGTTCCCTGCATTTCTCTCTTGCCTCTTGCTTTGTCCTTATGTGCTGCCCTTCTCTTCGGCATTCTTCCTTTTTGTTCTTCTGCTCTTTGCCTTTCTGTCCTTTATCTTTCTGCACTTTTGTCTTTTGTCTTTCTGCTCTTTTCCTTCTGCGCCTTGTCTTTCTGCTCTTTGTCCTTCTATCCTTTATCTTTCTGCTCTTTATCTTTTTGCTCTTTTCCTTCTGTGTCTTGCCTTTCTGCCCTTTACCTTTTTGTTCTTTTGTCTTTTGTCTTTCTGTTCTTTCCTTCTGCGCCTTGCCTTTCTGCCCTTTGTCCTTCTATCCTTTATCTTTCCGCCCTTTATCTTTTTGCTCTTTTCCTTCTGTGTCTTGCCTTTCTACCCTTTACCTTTTTGTTCTTTGTCCTTTCGCTCCTTGTCTTTCTGCTCTTTGTCCTTCTATCTTCCTTACTGTTACTTATTGATTAAATTTATTTTTATTATTTACCTTATTTTTCTTCTGATTACTACCAATCCTACCCTGACTTTCCTTTCCTGCTTCACCTGTTTATCCATCAGGCTCTTCCGGACAATGTTAATTGTGTGTTGGAATGATTCCTGCTTTATGGTAAGATAAAAGATGAACTATCTTTCAATAAAATCATTGCGCTATGGAAATATGGGAAACCGGGAAGCACTTATCGGTTACAGCTTATATGCCATGTGCAGGATGGAGGTAGTGTGAAAAATCAGATTGATATGCTGATTTTTCACACGGCTATTTGTGCCGCAGGCGTCACAAAGTAGCCTTTATCGCAGAACTGAATCTGAAATTCAGTTCGCGATTCCTTCGGCATTAGAAATGCCTGCGGAATGGAGATTAATATGATAAAAGGAAGAATTCATTCATTGGAATCTTTTGGTGCAGTAGACGGACCGGGGATTCGCTACCTTATTTTTCTGAAGGGATGCAATATGCGTTGTCAGTACTGCCACAACGTAGATACCTGGAATCCGGAAACCGATAACCTGCAGACAGCAGACGAGCTTTTGGACAAAGCAGAGCGTTTTCGCAGCTATTGGGGAAAGCAGGGGGGAATTACTGTCAGCGGCGGCGAGGCCCTGTTACAGATTGATTTTCTGATTGACCTTTTTAAGAAGGCACATGAAAGAGGTATCAACACCAATCTGGATACTGCTGCCCAGCCTTTTACCAGAGAAGAGCCTTTCTTTTCCAAGTTTAATGAACTGTTGAAATACACAGACCTTGTTATGCTGGATATTAAGCATATTGATGAGGAAGAGCATAAAAAGCTGACCGGTTTTTCCAATAAGAATATTCTTGACTGTGCAAGATACCTTTCCGAGCAGGGGATTCCCATGTGGATTCGCCATGTGCTGGTTCCAGGCATTACGGACAAGGACGAATATCTGAAAAAGACGAGGGAATTTATTGATACTTTGGATACGGTTATGAAGGTGGAAGTACTTCCCTACCATACTTTGGGCGAATATAAGTGGAAGGAGCTTGGTATTCCCTATAAGCTTGAGGGTGTAGAGCCTCCTACGAAGGAAAGAATCGAGAACGCAAAGAAGATTCTGGAATTTTCCAAATATTGATAGTACCGACTTTCCGGAGAGAGGCTTCTCCCCGGAGGGTCGGTATTTTTCTGAATGAAAGTCTGCAACAGGAGAAGGATTACAGATTTTCCTCTCCCTCAAATACAAGGAGCTGTCCCATATTCTCCTTTGAAGCCGGATGAATGACGGGGGCGGGTTCGCCTGCCTCTGTCATGCAGCGCTTCAGTTTTTCAGCCAGCACTTCACAGACCTTTTCGTGGGCTTTGGAGTGAATCAGGTTATGCAGTTCGTAGGGGTCATGCTCCAAATCGTAAAGGAAGGTTTCGGTATATTCCGGGCTTCCGGCATCCTGAATCGGGTCTTTATCCAGCGCTTCCACGGAATATTTCCAGCGGTCTGTCCGGATAGCACGCCCTACCTGGCTTTCGCTGATTTGGACAAAAATATCCTTGCCGGAGGGGGTGGTAGTTTCCCGGCGTACCCAGGGCATGATGGAGCGGCCCTGCATATCGGCAGGAACGGGAATACCGCAGGCATCCAGAAGGGTAGGCGCCAAATCCACAAGGCTTACCTTTTCCCTTAACTTACCGGCACCGGTAAAGGGGCCGCCGTAGAAGGCAAGGGGAATCCGGATAGAGCTTTCGTGGCAGGAGCGTTTGTATTCCTTATTTCTCGTCTTAAAGTGACAGCCGTGGTCGGTGGAGAACACAAGAATCGTATTTTCCTCCATGCCGAGGCTCTTTAACGCATCCCGGATTCTGCCGAGGGCTTCATCCAGCCGTTTCACCATTCCATAATAGCCGCTCAAATGCTCCCAGGCAGTACCTTTCAGGGAACCTAAATCGGGGGGCATATAGCCGGCGGGAATATTTTTGTAGATATCAGGAGCCGGGAAGTCGTCAAAGCAGTTCTGGAAATGAGGCTCCAGAAAGGACAAAAAGAGGAAAAAGGGCTTATCGGATTCCTTTTTGTCATCAATGTAGCGGATTGCAGCATCTGTCAGGGCATCTACCCGGTAGCCCGGCAGGTGTACGGGATTATTGTCGTTATCATAAACAAGGGTATCGTAGGCAGTGGAGGTATGCTCCAGAGAGTTAGCACCCAGCCACCACTGATAGCCGCCTCTTTGTTCCTTCGGTACAGCGTGGCGTCCCTCTGCCAGATGCCATTTTCCGATGTATCCGGTGTCGTAGCCCGCTTCATTGAAGTAGTCTGCCATGGTTTTATGCTCTTTGGGCAGGACAAAGCCGTTTCGATAGTTACCTGTGGTAGTAGCATACTTACCGGTCTGAAGGACTGCTCTGGCAGGTCCGCAGACGGGCTGGGGGGTAAAAGCATACTCTGCAAAGGTGCCGTCCGTTGCCATGCAGTCAAAGTTGGGGGTCAGATTGCAGGGATTGTGTCCGACACCGGTGGTATCGTAACGCTGCTGGTCTGTGAAGAAGAAAATAACGTTCTGTTTCATGAAAATCTCCATTTCTGCGCAGGTTTATTTATTTTTGCGCCTGCGCCCGCATTCTGTTTTTATCTGTATTTTGTTATTTATTCCCATTTCTGTAATCACTGGCAGTAATTCCTTCTGTGTTCTGGAAGTTCCGACGGAAGGAACGGGTATTGGAAAAGCCTGCCATAGGGGCAATCTCATCCACGGTCAGGCTGGTTGTCCTCAAAAGCTCCTTGGCGTGGCTGATTCTGACATGGTTAATGTAGGACAGAAGCCCTTCATTGGAAACGGATTTAAACAGCTTGGAAACATAATTGGAGGACAGTCCCATAGCCTCCGCAACGGAACCCACATTCAAGTTTACATCTGCATAGTAATTGTCCACATAATTCTTAATTTTCCGGATAATCTGTCCGTCTTTACTCTGGGTATTGTCCGTAACCGGGTTACTCTGGTTACAGAGCAGTAAAAGCAGCCTGTCCAGCTTTGCCTCAAAATCCTCCAGGGAAGCGCCGTACAGGGAATCCGCAAAGTAGCCGTCAATCATATCCTGTGCCGCATGTCCGATATAATCTCCTGTATCAATCACGATGGAAACCATCAGGGAATAGACATGGTAGCGGACGAGCACTGTGGAAAAGTGGTAGCTTTCCAGCTCCCCGATGTACTGGTGGGCAGTTTCCCTGGCCATTTCGTAATCATTCTGGAAAATGGCCAGGCTGATTTTCCTACTGTACTGGGTCAGTCTTGCATGTCCGGAAGAAGCACTCTCCGTATGGTGGGCAGCTTCATAAACACCGGGAAGATTCTTCGCGTAATATTCTTCAAAGGATGCGATAATATCCGTGTAATAGCCTGTGGTCTGTTCAAAGTTTTCGTACATGGGGCTTAACAGAATGAAAAGCTCTATGCCAAACTGTGTTCGGAAGAAGCCGGAAAGCTGTAAAAAAGCAGCAGTCCCTGCCTCTGTCCAGTGCTCCTTTTGGGCTTCATCCATGGTGAAAAAGAAAACATGGAAAAATTCGTCCTGAATGTGCTCATAGGCGAAGGAGCTTCCAAGCAGTTCATCGGAAATATTGGTGATGGCAAACTGTAAAAGGTCCCAGTTACGCATGACATCATTTTCGGAAAAGCTGTGGGTATCTGCGTAAAGCGAGGCAATCAGAAAGCTTTTCCCGGAAAAATCCAGATTCAGGGTACTGATAATATCCTTTTCCTGGGTATGGAAGCTGACCCCCTTTAATTTGGAATAAAAATAAAGCTCCCGGACATTTCTGGAAATATGTTCCAGCTTATTCTGCATGAAAAGATTCCGGCGGGACATTTCCCCATGATATAATTCCAACTGTTTAAACTCGTTGGTATCGTCCGCCTTGATGGAGCTGGGAATAATATCCACCAGCTTCTTTACCGGCTGATAATTGTGGTACTGGGTAAAAAGGATAATCATAATCCCGATAATCAGGGAGGCAAGGGTACTAATCAGGGTAATATTCCGCATCATAATGGAATCCTGCAGGTACAGGCTGCCCGGCGTGCAGAGGACGTAAGTCCAGCCGGTAGTGGAGGAGCTTTCGGAATAGCAGAGAAAATCCTGTCCGTTCAGTCGGGTGGGACCGTTACTCTTTAAAAGAGGCGAGGAAGAGGAATCCCCCAGCTCCAGAGGGGCACCGAACTGGTAGAGAATCTCCCCCTCCTGATTACAGATAAAAAAGGTTCTTTCCGAAAGCTGTGCCAAATCAGAATCAATGAAATCCGCAGTAGAGGAAACAAGGATATTGTAGTTTGCGCTTTCCCGGTAAACGAAGGGATTGGTACAGGCAAAGACAAAGGACTTCTTTCCTATGTTAGTATAGTTACAGAACTGATTCAGGAAAAAGGCGGACTTGGAATAATCTCCGTCAATCAGCTTCATCCAGTCTTCATAGGAGGGCATTTCCCCGGAATAACTATATTTTATGGCTTTATATATAGAAGCGGCAGAATTGGAAACACCGCTGGTTAATATATAATCTCTGGCGGGGTAATAGATAATGATGTTCATATCATTATAAATATAGGTATAATTTTCCAGCTTTTCATAGCAAAGCTGGGCTTTGGACCAGAAATCGTCCTCACCGGAGGCAGCGGATAACTCTAAAATATCGTTGTCCAGAAGTAAAAGGTAGCTCAGATTCCGGATACTTTTCAGCTTATCGTCTATGGCATCCTTCATATGGGAAAGAATAAGCCGGTTACTGCTGCCTGCCTGCTTGTTGATGATTTTTCTGCCTATCACAAAATTGATGACTATACTGATGAAAGGAATCAAAAGAATGATAATACCGGTAATAACCCACTGGAGCAATACCGTCTTTTTATGAGAATGCTGCTTTATTTCCTTCATAAAACGTCCTCTGCCTCCTTTCTGAATCGTTGCAGATTCATGATGTTGAGGTCAAAAGCCTCCAACTTTGATGCCTGCGGCTTGTTCCGTGCTGCATACTCCCACAATCCTGCCCAATATTCGCATATCGGGGTGGGTCAAATTCATTATAGACAAGGACAAAAACAATGTCTAGGACAATAAAAAGGAAAAACAGGACAAAATCTTCCTTTTTTGGAAAAAACAGGGCAAAAAGAGGGGAAATTACAGTTTTTGTCATGCCGGAAAAAATATTGTCACTTTTCGGAACCGGGAAAGGTTCCTATAATGACATTATGACCCGGGCGAAACAAAACAACAGCAGCCGTTTGGAAACGTCGGAGGCAGTTGTTTCATCAAAAAACGACAAACGTTTCAGAATGGAGAACATATTATGAGGAAGCGAAGTAAAAAAATTGCTGCATTGGGAATTACAGTGGCTATGGTGGCAATGAACCTGGCAGCCTGCGGAGGAGATTCTTCTAATAATGGAAGTACAGCATCCTCTTCCACACCGGCAAGCAGTACAGAACAGAGCAGCCAGCCTGCAACAGAAAGCTCTTCCGGCGCAGAGGTAACACCTACAACAATCACTTATCCTTTACAGACCTCTGAAAAGCTGACATTTGGTATGACACTGGCAAGTGAATGGTCAGACAGATTTAATTCCTGGACAGACCTTCCTATTGGAAAAGCCATTGAGGCAGAAACCGGTGTGGAACTGGAAATGGTACATGTAGAAAATAATACAGCAATGAACCTGCTGTTTGCATCCGGCGAGTTACCGGACATCGTTCTTTTCAACTTCCAGAACAATTACAGTGGCGGAGAAATCAAGGCAATCGAGGATGGAATCATTTATCCTATGGATGCCGAATTTTTACAGGAAAATGCACCGGATTACTGGGCAGTACTGAATTCCAATGAAGATATCATGAAGGGAAGTATAAATCAGCAGAATCAGGTATTCGGCTTTACCTTCATCATGGGCGATGACAGATGTAAGACCGGTTACGGCTTAACCGTAAGAGATGACTGGTGTGAAAAGCTGGGACTGGATGTGACCCAGATTGATACGGCAGAAGAGTTCCATGATATGCTGTCCCGCTTCAAGAATGAATTAAATGTGGAAATCCCTATGACAATTACATCAGGTAACCTGTCCGAATTACTGGATTATGGTGTTATTACTACACCCTTCAATCTGGTAACAAGAGATGTATATCAGAAGGACGGAACCGTACATATCGGTTATGCGGAGAAGGAATACAAGGATGTGCTTGCATATCTGAATCAGCTTTACAGCGAAGGCTTACTTGACCCGAACTTCTCTACAACGGATAAGGCAACTGTTACAGCGAATATGCTTTCCGGAACCTCCGGCGTATCCAGCGGAGCACTGGGCGGCGGTATCGGTACCTGGTTACAGACCAACAAGAACGTAGAGGATTACAGCCTTGCAGGTATGCACAACCTGGTAAAGAATGACGGTGACAAATCTCTGTACGGCTTCTACAAGACCGATGTTATTGGTAAGACAGCAGTTATTACCACAAGCTGTAAGAACAAAGAGCTTGCAGCACAGTTCTTAAACTATGGCTATACTGATGCAGGACATATGACCTATGTATTTGGTGTAGAGGGAGAGAGCTACACCATGGAAAACGGCGAGCCTGTTTATACCGATTATATCTTAAACAACCCCAACGGACTGACTGTTAAGAAGGCAATGTCTGAGTACACCCTTTCCTGGGACAACGGACCCTTCGTACAGGATGTAAAGCAGAAGGAACAGACCGGTGGTATGCCTGAGCAGCTTGCAGCATGGGAAATCTGGGATGACAATACCGTACAGGAATACTTCCTGCCCAAGATTGCCATCGCACAGGATGAACTGGCAGAGTACAGCAGCTTAAAGAGTGATATTTCTACTTATGTAAATGAAATGACAATCAAGTTTATCCGTGGCACAGAATCTCTGGATAACTTCGATGCTTATCTGGACAACTTAAAGACCATGGGGGTTGACCGTCTGACGGAAATCATCCAGTCAGCAACCGATGAGTATTATGCAAGATAGCTGTAAGTACTGTTTTACCGGGACGGAAGAGCTCCTTCTTCCGTCCCCCTCCTGAAAAAATAAGGCGTAAAGAGAGATGAGGAAGGCCATGGAAAAAGTAAAAAACAAGAAGTCCTTCGGCACAAGACTAAAAAAGGATTTAAGGCGCAATTATGGAGCGTATCTGCTTTTCCTGCCGGTTGCTATTTACTATATTTTGTTTGCTTATAAGCCCATGTACGGTATTCTTGTAGCATTTAAGGATTATGTTCCCATGAAGGGAATCTGGGGAAGCCCCTGGACAAGCCATCATGGATTTGGACATTTTATTTCTTTCTTTCAATCGTTCTACTTTGGAAGAGTTTTAAAAAATACGTTGATTATCAGTTTGTCTACGCTGGCAGTAACCTTCCCGGCACCCATTATTCTGGCACTGCTTTTGAATGAGGTACGGAATAAGAAGTTTAAGAAGTGTATTCAGACATTATCTTATATGCCCCACTTCATTTCACTGGTTGTTATCTGTAGTATGATTCGTCTTTTTGTTGCAGATAACGGAATTGTTACCGGGCTTTTAAAATCACTGGGCATTGTGGACGGAACCTATTCTCTTCTGTCCGTGGAGAATTACTTCGTTCCGATATATGTAATTTCCGGATTGTGGCAGACAGTAGGCTGGAGCGCCATCATTTACATATCCGCACTTTCCGGTATTGACCAGGGATTGTATGAGGCGGCGAGAATTGATGGAGCAAACAAATGGAAGCAGATGGTACATGTTACCCTGCCGGGGCTGATGCCCACCATTGTCATGCTGTTTATCTTAAGAATCGGACAGGTTATGAGTATCGGTCATGAGAAGATTATTTTGCTGTACAATGAAGAAATTTATTCTACCGCAGATGTTATTTCCTCCTTTGTTTACAGAAAGGGTCTGTTGGAATACAACTGGGGCTTCAGTACGGCGGTTGGACTTTTCAACTCTGTTATCAATTTTGTGCTGGTAATTTCGGCAAATAAAATATCCAGAAAGACCATTGATATGGGATTATGGTAATCGCGCAGACGAAACAGCGCAGAAAAGAGGAAAGCTATGGAATATAAAAGTAAAGGGTATACCGTGTTTACGGTGTTCAATTACATCATATTGACTTTTATCGGTCTGGTTTGTCTTTACCCCCTGTATTATGTGGTAATTGCTTCCTTCAGTGACCCGGTAAAGCTGATTTCCCATGACGGATTATTACTTTTGCCCCTAAAGGATTACACACTGGCAGGATACCGGATGGTGTTCCAGAACAAGCTGGTAATGAGCGGTTATAAGAATACGCTGATTGTGCTGGTGGTTGGTGTATGTATCAACATGATTCTGACAATTCTGGGCGCATACGTTATTGCACAGAGAAAGCTGCTTCTGCGTAAGCCCCTGACAATTTTTATTATCGTTACCATGTATTTCAGCGGCGGTATGATTCCCGCTTACCTGAATGTCAGGGATTTGGGAATGATGGACAGTCTGATGGCGCTGATTATGCCCAGCGCTATCAATACAAGCAACCTTCTGATTATGCGAAGCGCTTTTATGTCTGTACCGGAAAGTCTTTCCGAGGCGGCAGAAATAGACGGTGCAAGCCACAGACAGATTCTTTTTCAGGTTATGGTGCCTCTGGTAAAGGCAACCATGGCGGTGCTGGTTCTCTACTACGGCGTAGCGCACTGGAATTCCTGGTTCAACGCATCTATCTACCTGCGTTCCAGCGATAAGTTCCCGCTGCAGCTTGTACTGAGAAACATACTGATTGAAGGTCAGACCAATGATATGCTGAGTGATGTGGGAAGTGCGGATAATCCTCAGGCAGTACAGCTTTTGAAGTATTCCCTGATTGTAGTCAGCACACTGCCGATTATGTGTATTTATCCGTTCCTGCAGAGATTCTTTGAAAAAGGTGTTATGCTGGGCGCCGTAAAGGGCTAAAAGAGAATTGTAACTATTCAGAACCATGAAAACTGCTCTCTGTGGATGGATTTAGATACGGAAGAGCGATTGCTTAAGGGGGGATGAATAGTTACATTTTTTATGTGGACATTTTGAGGCGGGGCAAGTACAATGAGGGTAAGTATTGTGCAGAATACGGAAACAGCGGGGGACGTTGCAGAGCCCTTCTGACCTGCAACTGGACGGCGGTTATTAGCTCTATAGGTGGAAAAGCATCAAAAAGTAGTTTTGGTGTGGAGAGAGGGTGTGGGCTGTATTGCGGTGCAGGTGCCGAAAGTGGTTTCAGGTGAAGAGAGAGGAATTTGACTGGAAAATGTTTGAGGAATGAAGCGTAATGAGCAGAAATGGAGGATAGTGTGAAAAGAACTTCTAATCACTCAGAGCAAAGGCTCTTTCGCGAAG
>OLGB01000691.1_pt1 | contig 45648 bp, 41 predicted proteins | sample 1605691 | NCBI WGS metagenome assembly OLGB01 (sample SAMEA3888925, study PRJEB22519) | human gut metagenome | biome: human gut; feature: human-associated habitat; material: faeces | place: Denmark | collected 2010
CCCTGTACATGCGTGTATTGTCTGGACATGAAACGACCCTCCTGCCGTAGTTTTGTTTTCCTCAATTCTACAACAGAAGGGTGTTTTATTTCACTGTCTATTTTCCTTCATGCAGTCCATGCCTGGCAGGGCGGGCTTTGCTTTTCCGTTAGGCCTGCGCAAACTGATCCTTGCCCACAGCGCACAGCGGGCATTCAAAATCGTCCGGTACGTCCTCCCATTTGGTGCCGGGCGCGATGCCGCCTTCGGGATAGCCCTGCTCTTCGTCATACTCCCAGCCGCAAACCTCGCATACATACTTCATAACCGTTTTCTCCTTCCTGTTATTTTGTGTTTATTGGGCTTCGCTGCCGGGGCAGCCATGCTTATGCTCTGCGCAATGGCTTCCTCCGCAGGAATGCTCATGCTCATGGCGGCTACATTGCACGTTCGCCTCAAACGCCAATTTGCCTGCCAGGTACGCCTGTACGGCCTCGTCCGCATCGCCGGATACGCCGCCGTACAGCGCAATGTCAGCCTCGCGCAGCGCGTTTTGCGCGCCGCCGCCGATGCCGCCGCAGATCACCGCATCCACCTTCGCGGCGGATAGGAGGCCCGCAAGCGCGCCATGGCCCTGGCCGTTCACAGGAACCACCTGTGCGTTTACAATGCGCCCGTTTTCAATATCGTACAGCTTGAACTGCGACGCGTGCCCAAAATGCTGAAAGACATTTCCATCCTCATACGTTACGGCAATCCTCACTTCATGCGCCCCTTTCTGGTGAATCGTCCGCCGCAGGCCCGCTTCCCCGGCTCTTTGGCAGGGCTTGCGGCAATAGCGCCTGGCCGAGCCGTCGCACAGCCGGCAATGCCCTCCCGCGATAACCAAGGGCTTGCCGTTTACAAGGCTGTCCGCCACTTTGCGGCGCGCGGTTTCGTAAATCTCGGTTACGGTGGTTCTGGAAATATCCATCTGCTGCGCGCACTGCTCATGTGTGAGCGCGCAAAGGTCAATCAACCGCAGCGTTTCGTATTCATCCAGGGTAAGCGCCACCTGCTCCGCGCACGCAATGCCTTCCGGGAGGAAGCGGTCATACGCAGGCTCCTTGCAGATGCGCCTTGAGCGGATCGGCCTGGGCATAGCATCTTCTCCCATCAGCATATTCGACATATGTCGGATATAGTATAGCATCCCTTCCCAGAAAATGCAACCTTCCCTGCCCTTTGCTGTGGAAAAATTCTTTCAATATGCTATAATGCTTTCAGCACTTGATGTGCGGAGGGGAGGCTGGCTGTTTTGGAGCTGTCGGGAAACCAGGGAGGGAGGCGGCGGCGCGCTTCGCTGGGCGCGCTGATTATCGCGGCGCTGGCCGTATGGCGCATGCCGCGCGTGATGGGGCTTGCGCAGGAATCCGCCCTATTTGCCAGTCACGCATTCAGCCTGGCGCTGGCAGGAGGGCTGTTTTTACTGTTGAGAAGGGCGCTTGGCTGCCGCGACAGGCGGCTGGCTCGCAACGCATTTCTGCTGGGCGCGCTGTTTGCCGCCCTCACGCTGGCGGGCGAGCAGCTAAAAGCAAACGGCGCGTTTTTGCCGCTAACCCCGGCGGGAATGCTGGACTGCCTGTTTACATGGTTCCTCTTTGCCATGGCGTTTGGCAGCGGGCTAATCCTGGCCGCGCAGGGAATGCTGCGCGTGACGCTGGGCGAGCGGAAAAAGGAAACGCTTTTAGGGCGCGTTACGAGCAGCTTTTGGGCTGTTTTTCTGCTGCTTATGCTCTGCTGGACGCCTGTATGGCTGGCCTTTTGGCCGGGCACCTTCATGTATGACGCAAGCACGCAGTTTTATACCTATATGGACGGCATGTTCAGCACGCATCATCCGCTGCTGCACACGCTGCTGTTGGGCCTGTGCATGACGAAGGGCATCGAGCTTCATCCCGAGGGCTATGCCACATACGGCGTGGCGATATACAGCCTGGTACAAATGCTGTTGCTATCGGCCATGCTTGCCCATGCCTGCCGCTGGCTTGCAAAGCGCGGCGCGCCGCTATGGGCCAGGCTGTTGGTAACGCTTCTGTTTGCGCTGTTCCCGTTTTACGCGCTTTGGAGCTTCAGCGCAACCAAGGATATCCTGTTTGGCGGCCTGGTGCTGGTGTTTGTATTGGAGCTGATGGACCTTTGGCGGGACGGTTATGCGGCGCTGCGCTCTCCGCTGCGGATCATCCGCCTGGTTGCGGCAAGCGTGCTGATGATGCTGATGCGCAACAACGGCGTATATGCGTTTTGCCTGCTCATTCCCCTTGCCTGCCTGTGGGCCAAGGGCGCGCGGGCGCGTATGGCGGCCCTGCTTTGCGGCTGCGTAGCCGCCTATTTCCTGGCAAACGGGGCGCTCATTTGGGCGACGGAGGCGGAAAGCGGCAGCCGGGTTGAAATGCTGTCCATCCCCTTGCAGCAGATGGCCCGTACCCTGCGCGACCATCCCGACGCGCTGCCGGAGGACGGCCAGGAGCTTTTAGCGGCCCTTTATCCGGACGGATTTGAAGTCCATTATGAACCCGCTATCGCGGATCCTGTGAAATGGGCCGTCGATTATGATGCCTTGGATGAAAACCTACCCCAGCTCCTCAAGCTATGGGCGCGGATGGGGCTTAGGCAGCCGGTAAGCTATGTGGAAGCGTTTTGGGAGCAAAATCTGCCCTATTTGCTGCCGGGCGCGGAGATGCTTTATCGCTTTACCCTGGGAATTGATCAGCTGGATCTGTACCCCATTGAGGAAAACTCCCTGCTGCCGGCGCTGCGAAAGCCCTATGAAACATACGACCAAACGCTTTCCTTCCTAGGGCTTCCAGGCGTAAGGCTGCTTTCCGATACGGCGTTTTACGTGTGGCTTTGCATGGCGGGCCTTGCCTATGCCCAATACCGGCGGCAAAGGGCGTGGATGGCGGCCTTTGGCTTTTTGCTGGCCCTATGGGTAACGTGCCTGCTGGGCCCCGTGGCGCTGATGCGCTATATGCTGGGCCTGTTCTACGCCGTTCCCGTGCTGTTTGCGGCTATGCTTGCGCCTTGGGCGGAGGAAGGCGCATGCCCCGCGCCGCAAGCCCAGTCGGGCCGGAATAACGCGCGGAAGCGCTGATGCAAAGCCAATTTAAGCCATAGCGGCTTTGCTAGCCGCGTCCCTCCGCAATCTATCATGCCGCGAAAGATGAATGAAGTGATTGCAAAAGCGGCGCGACTATGCTAAAATAAGCATGTTCGCAGCCTTGGCCGCGAATGGGTAAAGGAGCGCGTTTCCCAGGCTTCCGCATAAAAGAGAGCCGGCCCCTCAGGCTGAAAGGGCGGCTGCGGAGGAAGAACGCTTCCCGCCTTTGCCGTGCTTCGGTTAATCCCCGACGGCCCGCCTCCGTTACAGGGCGCAGCAAAGGTGAAAACGCCGCCCGGCGCGCGCGTTTTAAGCCGGGTGGTACCGCGAAGGCTCCCTTCGTCCCAGCGCATGGCAAAGGCCATGGCCGGGAGCGCAGGGAACCTTTTTTATAGGCAAAGGAGTTGGAAACAATGGCAAAGGACGCCGAAAAGAAGCAGGGCTTTGTGGAGCACATCACCCCCCGCGACGAGGATTTTTCCCAGTGGTATACGGACGTGATTTTGAAAAGCGAGCTGGTGGACTACGCCCCCGTGCGCGGCTGCATGGTAATCCGCCCCTACGGCTTCGCCATATGGGAGCGCATCAAAGAGGAGCTGGACAGGCGCTTTAAGGAAACGGGCCATGAGAACGTATATATGCCCATGCTTATTCCCGAGAGCCTGCTTTTGAAGGAAGCCGAGCATGTGGAAGGCTTTGCGCCCGAGGTGGCCTGGGTAACCCAGGGCGGCAGCGAAAAGCTACAGGAGCGCCTGGCCGTGCGCCCCACCAGCGAAACCATCTTCTGCGCCATGTATTCCAAGTGGGTGGGCAGCTGGCGCGACCTGCCCATGAAATATAACCAGTGGTGCAGCGTGATGCGCTGGGAAAAAAGCACCCGCCCCTTCCTGCGCACCAGCGAGTTCCTTTGGCAGGAGGGCCATACCATCCACGCCACCGCCGAGGAAGCGCAGGAGGAAACCATGCGCATGCTGGAGGTATACCGCGATGTAGCGGAAAACGAGCTGGCCATGCCTGTGCTGGTTGGCCAAAAGAGCGAGAAGGAAAAGTTCGCGGGCGCGCGCGCCACTTACAGCATGGAGGCCATGATGCAGGACGGCAAAGCCCTGCAGGCCGGCACCAGCCATAACTTTGGCACCAACTTTGCCGAGGCGTATAACATTCAGTACCTTAGCAAGGAAGGCAAGCTGACCTATGTGCACGAAACCAGCTGGGGCGTTTCCACCCGCCTGATCGGCGCGATCATCATGACCCACGGCGACGAGCGCGGCCTCAAGCTGCCCCCTCGCATCGCGCCCATCCAGGCGGTCATCGTTCCCGTGGCCGCGCACAAGGGCGGCGTGATGGAAAAGTGCGCGGAGATGTACGATCAGCTCAAGCAGGCGGGCGTACGCGTAAAGCTGGACGACCGCGATACCCTCTCCCCCGGCTTCAAGTTCAATGATTGGGAGCTGAAAGGCGTGCCTGTGCGTGTGGAAATAGGCCCGCGCGATGTTGAGAACGGCCAGTGCGTGGTGTTCCGCCGCGATACCTATGAAAAGCAGGCCGTCAAGCTGGAGGAGCTGGCAGCCATGCTGCCCGGGCTGCTCGATGATATCCAAAAGAAGATGTACGAGCTGGCGGACGCCTTCCGCAAGGAGCGCATCACCGACGTGCACACCATGGAGGAGCTCACCCGGGCGGTGGAGGGCGGCTTTGCCCGCGCCATGTGGTGCGGCGACCGCGCCTGCGAGGACAAAATCAAGGAGCTTACCAACGCCTCCAGCCGCAATATGCCCTTTGACCAAACGCCCATTGGCGATACCTGCGTATGCTGCGGCAAAAAGGCCCATAAGCTGATCTACTTTGCCAAGGCGTACTGATATGGCGGCTGTGCGTCAGGTGCTGTGGGATTGGAACGGTACGCTGCTTGATGATTTGCATTACGCCATAGATGTGCGCAACCGCACCTTCCCCGCCTTCGGGCTAAAGGGCATTCCCAGCGTGGAAGCCTATCGCCGCGTATTCACCTTCCCCGTGCGCGCGTATTACGAGAGCGCCGGGGTGACGGAGCAAAACTTTGAGGCCGTGGCGCATGCCTGGATGGACGAATATGTGCGCGGCTTCGCCGGCGTATCCCTGCACGGGGACGCCATAGAGGCGCTCAAGCGGTTTAGGGATGCCGGGGTCAAGCAGGTGGTGCTGTCCGCCACCAAGCACGATATGCTGGAAAGCCAGATCGCGCAATTTCCTATCCGCGCGTACTTTCACGAGGTTCTGGGCCTGGACGATATTTATGCGGGCAGCAAGGAGGCCATCGGCAAGGCGTACCTTTCGGGCTGCGGCGTCGCGCCGGAGGAAAGCGTGATGATTGGCGATACCCTGCACGACGCGGAGGTGGCGCGGGCCATGGGCACGCGCTGCATCCTGGTGGCGCGGGGCCATCAAAGCCGGGAAAGCCTGCTGGGCACGGGCCTGCCCGTAACGGACAGCCTGCGCGAGGCCGCAACATTGCTTTTAGCGGACGCGTAAAGCGAAAAACATGCCAGGCGCGGCGGGCCAAAGCCCGCCGCGCCGCGTTTTACCTTTGCGTTAGCCAGTGGGGCGGGCGGCGCACGCCTGCCGCAGGAAGGCCTGGGCCCCAGCGGCGGCGCGCATTGCGCTGGGCATGCCCGCGCGCCTTCGTCAATGGCGGCTACAACGCGTTTGGCGGCCTATGCTTAGCGCAATGCCAAGCCTTACCCTTGACGTGTTTGCGATATGCAAGTATAATACGCAATAGATTGTTACTTTGTGAAGGGGAGGGAACAGCCGTGCGCAACGTGCTTTTTACGCTGCTTTTTGCCGGCGTGCTCCTTCTTCTGTTAAGCGCGCTGGTGGTATCCGCGCCGCAGGACAGGGCGGAGCCCATCCCCGCCGTTCCCGTAAACGCGGTGCTGCTGCCCCAGCCCCCGCAGGCCTGCGAGGCGGGCAGCCTTGCCGCCGCGCGGCCCCTGATTTCCCATCCCCTATGGCTTTATGCCGCTTTGGCCGTTGTGTGCCTCCTGGCCGCCTTGCATAACCGCGATGCAAACGGCCGCGTGCTTACGGCCGTCCGCTATGAAAACAGCGTATATCAGGTGTTCCGTCCGGAGGTCGCGGGCGGCTGAGAGCCCGTGCCCTTCTTCAAAGCTGCTTTTCCAAAAATTCATATACGGAAGGATGGTTGACACAATATGAAGGTCAACAATCGCCGTCGCGTAAAGATGAGCAAGCGGACCTCCGCCATCGTTGCTCTTTGCGTGACGCTGGTACTCACTCTGGCCGTTGGCTACCTTGGCTTCAACGGCGCCTGGCTGGATAGCCGGGGACTTTACAAGCTGCTGCCCTGGCTGCCTACCTCCAATGTAGAGAACTGGCCGGGCTCCATCGCGCTGGGCCTGGACCTCAAGGGCGGCGTGTACGTGGAATATGAAGCCACCATGAGCGAGGAAATGCGGGCCGAGGGCTACGACTTCGCCACGCTGCTTGATTCCACCATGGGCGTTATTTCCAAGCGCCTGACGGAGAAGGGTTACCCGGAGGCGACCGTCAGCCAGCTGGGCCAGACGGGTATCCGTGTGGAAATCCCCGATGTAACCGATCCCGCCGCGGTGCTGGATTTGATCGGCTCCCCCGCCAAGCTGGAGTTCCTGGATCCCGATGGCAACGTGTTTATGGAAGGCCGCCACTTGCAGGCCGCCACGCCCACCCGTGACGAAAACTCCAAGCCCGCCATCAGCTTCTCGCTCACAAGCGAGGGCGCGCAGCTCTTTGGCGATATGACCGCCGCCTCCATTGGCAAGGCTATCACCATCCAGCTGGACGGCCAGGTGCTTATGAGCCCCACCGTAAACGAGGCCATCTACGGCGGCAAGGTGCTGGTAACCGGCTCCTTTACCGACGAGCAGACCCAGAACATCTGCCTGCAACTGCAAAGCGGCGCGCTGCCCCTTGACCTGCGTCAGGACAAGCTGGACACCATTTCCGCCACCCTGGGCATCGACGCGCTGGGCACTAGCGTAACCGCGGCCATGATCGGCATCCTCATCGTTATGCTCATCATGCTGGTGCGCTACCGCCTGTGCGGCCTGGTGGCCGATTGGGCGCTTTGCATCTACATCATCCTGCTGTTCCTGTTCCTGGCCGTGGTGCCCGGCATTCAGCTCACGCTGCCCGGCATTGCGGGTATCATCCTTGGCATCGGCATGGCTGTGGACGCAAACGTTGTGATCTTCGAGCGCGTGAAGGAGGAGGTCAAGCTTGGCCGCCCCATGATTCACGCCGTGCGCATCGGCTTCAAAAACGCCATGAGCGCCGTGCTGGACGCCAACGTAACCACCATCATCGCGGCTATGGTGCTGCTGTTCTTTGGCACGGGCTCCGTGCAGGGCTTTGCCACCACGCTGCTTTTGGGCGTTATTACCAGTATGATCACCGCCATCCTGGTCACGCGCTTCCTGCTGACCAACGCGGTGCGTATTTTCAAAAAACCCAGCCTTTTTGTGGCGGGCAAGCCCGTCCAGGAAGCGGCTATTGAAGGGGAGGCGAAGTAATTATGAAAATCCAAAATCGCTCCCGCATCTGCCTGTGCATTTCCGCCGCGATTATGGTCATCGCCCTGGTCATGTCCATCTGCGGCTATGGCATCAACTACGGTATCGACTTTGCGGGCGGCCTGAATATCCAGTACAACATGGGCTCCGCCTTTGAGCAAAGCGACGTGGAAGCCGCCCTGCGCGCTCAGGGCGTTAACGAGTTCACCATTTCCACCTCCGGCGCGGAGGGCCATCAGCTGCAAATCCGCGTGCCCCAGCTCAGCGGCGACGATGAGATCCAGAACCTGCAAAACGGCCTGGAAGCCGAGCTTTCGCAGAAGTACCCCGCCATGGATACCGAAACTGCCACCGCCAGCTATGTTGGCCCTGTGGCCGGCGCGGTTCTTGTGAAGAACGCCTTCCTGAGCGTATTGCTGGCGGCCGCGCTCATGCTTGTGTACATCGCCATCCGCTTTGACTTTGCCAGCGGCCTGGCGGCTGTGATCGGCCTAACGCACGATGTGCTCATCATGCTTAGCTTCATGGTGATTCTGCGCAGCGTAATCCAGATGAACTCCTCGTTCATCGCGGCCATGCTCACCATCGTTGGCTACTCCATCAACAACACCATCGTAATCTTCGACCGCATCCGCGAGAACAATAAAAAGCCCGCCTATGCCAGCCTGGCCCGCGAAGAGGTGGTTAACATTTCCGTGCGCGAAAGCCTGGGCCGCACCATCAATACCACGCTCACCACGCTGGTTACGATCGTAACCCTCTACATCCTGGGCGTGGATACCATCCGCGAGTTCAGCCTGCCCATCATTGTGGGCATCCTGGCGGGCGTGTACAGCGCCAACCTGATCAACGGCTACGTATGGGCCATGCTGGAGCAGGTTCGCCTGAACCGCAAGGGCCAAAAGAAGCTCAAGGCCAAGAAGGCCTGATTGGGATCCTTCCCTGAATTTTGGAGCCGCAGGGCGTATGCCCTGCGGCTCCTTCTCTTGACAATGATTTCTGCATGCACGTATAATGAAAACCGCATGAAGGATTCACCCGAAAGGAATGAGCGGATGCGCAAGCACAAAGTTGCGGTATTTTTCATAAAGCTGGCGGTTTTTGTATGCCTGCTGGCCGCGGTGCTAAACACTGTGGGACAGCTTTTGGATGCCGGCGACGACGTGGTGCAAAGCGCCTCCGCGCTCAAAAGCCTGCCCCCAAACAGCGTGGACGTGTGTTGGCTTGGCACCTCCCACATGAATTACAACGTTATTCCCCAATACCTATATGATCTTTGCGGCATTCCCAGCACCATGGTCACCGGTAACTCGCTGGATCTGACCTCCTCCTATTGGCAGCTCAGGCAGGCGTTGCTCACCCAATCGCCTCAGGTTGTGGTTCTGGATGTGTATGCGGCCGCCGCCCCCTATTGCTACTTTTATGTGCAAAACGTGCTGGCAACGCGCTACCGGCAGGGCATGCAGCCCGGCTCCAATCCCTATAACACCGCTACGGGGCTTGCCCGATGGCTTCCCATTGGCAGCCCCTACAAGCCAGCCGCCATTTCCCATAGCTATGCGGTAAGCGGGGCGGATGGCGACGCTTATTTTCAGGCCACGCGCCTGCATGCGCGGTATAGCGAGCTTGGCCGCGCCAGCTTTGCCTACGCCTGCCACCAGGACCGCTGGACAAGGAATTTCGGCTATCTCTACGGCGCGCAGGATCTTACGCAGCGGGAGGTCGACACGCGGCCCTATACATTGGAGGCTGCGCTGGCCGCAAACGAGGTGGGCACCTACTGGACGTTTAGCGACGCGCAGCTTAACGAGGCGCACCTGCTTGCCCAAACCCGCGAGGAGCTTGAACGCATCATCCATTTTACCCGAGAAAAAGGCATCCAGCTTGTGCTGTGCGCCGCGCCCTACCTAACCAATCAGGCCGAGGAAAAGCTGTTTGACGAAGTAGCGCAGCTGGCCTATGAACAGAATGTGCCCTTTGTGGGGCTGGATGCCTCCGGGATTGAGGGCCGGGAATACCTGCGCGATATCGGCCACCTGAACGATGCGGGCGCGCACCTATACACAGCCTTTTGGGCGGACTACCTCACAAAGGCTTACGCGCTTCCCGACCGGCGCGAAAGCGCGGACGCGCGCTACGCGCCCTGGCGCGATAACGCGGGCAGCTATGATGTGCAAAGCGCCGCCATGCAGCTTCTAACCCTGGACGGCGGCCTGACCAAATACCTGGAGGCTATCTCAACGCTGAATGACGACTACCTGCTGGTGTTCAGCATTGAAGGCGAGGTATACGAAGGCTTTACAGAGGACGACTATTTACTGATGACAGAGCAACTAGGTTTCCCGGAGGAAACGCTGGAGGAATGGTACCTCTCCGGCATGGGCACGCAGGATGCGGCGCTTTCGGGCGGCAAGCTGCTCAAAAGCGCCTATGCGCCCAACGGCCGCACGCAGGAGCTGCATTGGAACCTTCGCGGACACGATATCAAAATCGGCTGCGTAAACGGCGATAGCGCCGCCTGGTCGGTGGATGGCGATTCCCTGGGCCGGGTGGGCGCGGGTATGAACATTGCCGTCTATTCCCTGATCGATCACATGCTCATGGACGCCCGCACCTTTGACCTTACCCAGCCGGCCTGGGACGAATAAGCCCCGCAAAAGGAGCGTTACCAATGCTGTTTCATTCCGCGCCCTTCCTGATTTTCTTCCCTGTTGTGCTGATTGTGTATTTTGGGCTGCCGAAGCGGCTCCGTTACATTTGGCTGCTGATTGCCAGTTACTATTTCTACATGAGCTGGAATCCGGCCTACGCGCTTCTCATGCTCACCTCCACGTCTGTCACCTACCTGAGCGGGCTTATGATCGCCCGCTGCCGCGCCTCCGCGGCAAAGGGCCGGCAGCACAGCCCAAAGCTGTACGTAGGGCTTAGCTTTGCCATCAACCTGGGCCTTCTGTTTTTCTTTAAGTACTACCAGTTTGCGGCGCAGGGCCTGGCGGCGGCCTTTGCCAGTATGGGCCTGCGCTGGCAGCCGCCGGCGTTTGACGTGCTGCTGCCGGTGGGCATCAGCTTTTATACCTTCCAGGCGCTTAGCTACACCATGGATGTATACCGGGGCGATGTGCCTGTGGAACGCAATTTTTTGCGTTACGCCCTGTTTGTGAGCTTTTTTCCCCAACTGGTGGCTGGGCCGATTGAGCGCAGCGGCAGCCTGCTTGCGCAACTAAAGGAAGAACATCCCTTTGAGCCGGAAAATTTCAAAGCCGGCGCGCTGATGATGCTCTGGGGATATTTCCAAAAGATGGTCATTGCCGACCGCGCCGCCATACTGGTCAACCAGATATACGGCCATTACACCGCCTATGCAGGGTACAGCCTGATAGTGGCAACCGTTTTTTTCGCCGTGCAAATCTACTGCGATTTTAGCGGCTATTCCGCCATCGCCATCGGCGCCGCCAAAATTTTGGGCATCGATTTGATGCAGAATTTCCGTCAACCCTATCTGGCCGTCAGCGTAGCGGATTTCTGGCGCCGCTGGCACATCAGCCTGTCCACATGGTTCCGCGATTATCTTTACATTCCGCTGGGCGGCAACCGCAAGGGCCTTGCGCGCAAATACCTGAATGTGCTGCTCACCTTCCTGCTAAGCGGCCTGTGGCACGGCGCGAACTGGACCTACGTGGTATGGGGCGGGTTAAACGGCCTTTTGCAAATCCTGGGCGACGGCAAAAACCGGCTGCTCAAGCGCCTGCCGCAGCGGCCAAGCAAGCCGCTTGTCAGGCGGGATTGTTACAGCTACCGCATGCTGCAGCGCATTATCACCTTTGCGCTCATTTGCCTGACGTGGGTATTCTTCCGCGCCGAGTCCCTCGCGCAGGCCATGGATATTTTCCGTCAGATATTTTCAGTGCATAATCCCTGGATATTCTTTGATGAAACGCTCTACTCGTTGGGCCTATCCAGGCTGGAATTGGGCATTTTGCTTGTGGCCATCTGCGCGCTGCTGGCCGTGGATATAGCCCACGAGCACGGCGTTTCCCTGCGCGACCGCCTTGCGGAGCAAAACCTGGTTTTTCGGTGGCTTGTGTACCTGGCTGCCATTGTGTTCATCCTGGTGTACGGGGTATATGGCGTAGGCTACGACGCCAGCCAGTTTATCTACTTCCAATTCTGATTGTCATACGTCTTGAAAGGCGCCTTCCGGCCCGAGGCCGGGAGGCGCCGCCTTTGCCTGCTGAGGGGTCAGGCATTGGCAAATTTGTTTCGCACCTTATCGATCTGCTGCTGGGGAGCCTGCTCGTTGGCATACCAGCCCTGCGCGGCCATCTTTTTATACAGGCCGTCCTGCATGCACAGGCTTTCATCCAGCGCCTGGTCAAAGGCGCTATGGACGTTCTGCGTAGCGGATTCAATGGTGCCGTGCATGTACAGATCGCACACGCCCTTGGTGGTCAACAGCAGGTTCTCCATAATAGCCTGATCGTTCATTGCCGCATCCTCCCTTCGTTACACCAGCTGGTACAGCTTTTGGAACAGCTGCTGGTGCTGGCTGGCCAACTGGTTCACGTAGCTTTTTAGCTCCGGGTTGGTCAGGGCCTGCGCGGCCTGCTGGCACTGGGTCTGCAAAAATTCCTCGTGGCTCAAAGCATCCTCGATGTACATGAGTTCCTTGGGACTCATTTTCCATCACCTCCGGGAAGTAGCATTCCCAGCTTTCCCCATGCTATGCATGCGAAAAAACCTTTTTAGCTGTCATCGTACCGGCCCTTTGGCATTGACGGCGAATATGCCCGTTTTGCTTTCAGCGCTATCCCCCGCTCCCGGCAGGGGACGGCGGCCATCTTCGCCGCATAAGCGCGCACAGGCCAGGGCAGCGCAACGCCAATGGAGATGCCAGAAGCTTTTTCATCAGGTATTCCTCCAGGATGATAGGGAATAGGGCATGGCTTCCATCCGCTTTTTGGGGCAATCCACGGCATATTCGCCGTGCGCTTCGGCTTACCAGTCGATATCGCTCTTCAGGATTCCAAAGGTCTTCCCATCATCAGCGCGCTTCTTATATATTTCATTATACTTTTTGATCTCCGCAAAGTCGCTGTGCTTCAGCCATCTTCCATACTCATACCACTCCTTGGTTTTGATAAAGTGCTTTGCGTATGCCAATGCATTGGAAAGGACGGGGCTTTTGGCATTGACGACAAACACATAGATGTTGTTTCCGTAGATGTAGGTATGATCAGCATAAGGAATGGCAATCATTCGGCCGTCCGCGCTGCAAATGCTGGCGGGCACGTTCCAGCTGGGCTCTCTGCCTACCCAGTATTCGTCCTTTGAAGCCATTATTTCCAGCGTGTCCAGCTCCTCCTGCACGGGGTTTCTGCCCGCCCAGTATTCATCCTGCGAAAAGTCGTACAAAAGCCCTGCGGCGTCCAGCTTTTCGAGCTTGTCCTCCGGGTCGATTCGCAAAAAGGCAAGATCCCATTCCGTTGGGTTGGCGACCAAATCTTCTTCCGTAAGCGACATCTCCGTCCTGTCATAATGCTCCCAAAGGACGTTTTGACAGAAGCCCTCCGCGGCCCTGGCCTGCTCTACGCTGCGGCCCTCCAAAAGCTGGGTAATCCAATGGCTATACCAGCGTCCCGGCCTGCCCTTCGTGTTGGCAACCAGGAAGATGGCTTCGTTCGTTGCGGCGTCATAGCTGTACAGGTAGACTTCGTAGTAATAGCAAGGATGCTGGGGCAGCATCTGCTGAACCGCTTCTGGATACGTCCATTGACGCAACGCCGGTTTTTCTGTGGGAACACTGGCATATGGATTGTATTCAATCACCCCTGCATCCGCGAGCTTTTGCAGATCCACATCCTTGGAGGAAACGATGGCGACGTCCCATTTTTTGTGATTTGCAATCACTTCTTTCGTTGTGCCGCCAAACTGAAAGGACACGGGCACCTTGGATGTCTTGTGCATGCTTTTCCAGCCGTTTGGCTGGTTTTTTTCCCAGTACGTGAGAATGGCCTGTTGGAGTTCTTTTTCGTTCGTCGCGCCCCAGCGCTCTAAGATCTCCATGCAGAAATCGGGGATTTGCTTTTTCGCCGCATAAGCGGGCGTGGTCGCGCCCATAAGCGCACAGCACAGCGCCAAAAGCACGGATAAGAGCCTTTTCATTGGATTTTCCTCCTACCTTTACCAGTCGATGTCTTTTTTAAAAATGCCTACGCTATGATCGTTGTACTTTTTGACGATTTCAGGGTCCTCGTAGTACATGGGCAGCTGATCATCCCACTCGTAAGTCTTAATATAGTGCTTCGCATAGGCCAATGCGTTTGAAAGCACGCTGCTATGGGCGTTCACAACGAACAGGCTCATTTCGCCGGCACCGTCATAAATGCTATCGACATAGGGAATGGCGATCATCCTGCCGTCGTCGCTGAAAAGGCCGTTGGGCGCCTCCCATTCAGGAGCGCGGCTTGCCCAGTATTCGTCTTGCGCAAAGTCATATAGCAGGCCCGCCTGATCGAGCTTTTCAAGCTTCTCCCCCTGCTTGACTCTTAAAAACGCCCAGTCCCATGCGTCGGGATGTTCGATCAGCTCTTCCTGCGTTGCCGACAGCTCTGGCATCGCAAATCGTTCCCAATCAAAGGTGCGGCTAATTCCTTCAACCGCCCGCACCTGTTCCGGGGTGCGGCGCGCAAGGATTTGCCACGCCCATGTTACGGTCGCACGCAGCGGCCGGCCCTTCTTGTTGCAGACCAGAAAAACAGCTTCATCCGTCGCGCCGTCGTAGCTGTAACAATACACGGCATAGTAGTAAAGCTCATGCTGGGCCAGTTTCGTCTGTACCGCTTCCGATAAACACCATTGATAAAGTGCGGTTTCATTGCAAGGCGATGCTCCTCTTTTGATGAGCACTCCGGCATCCAGCAGCTTTTGCATGTCCACCTCTTTTGATGAAACGATGGCAATATCCCAGTTTTTGGCGTCTTTGATCAGCTGCTTGGTGTTGCCGCCAAACCGAATGGCGACGGGTTTTTTGATTGTTTTGTGAAGCCCCTTCCAATGCTTTGGCTGTGCTTTTTCCCAGTAGTCGAGAATGGCGGCCGTCAATTCCTTTGCATTGGTTGCGCCCCAGCTTTCCAAAATGGGCTTGCAGAAGTCGGGAATCTCTTTCTGCGCCGCATAAGCGGGCGCGCGCATGCACAAAAGCAGGTATAAAAACGTCAGCACAAATGATACCGTTCTTTTCATGATGGTTTTCTCCGTCAATTCTATATGAGCCTCTGATTGGATACAGAAAGCCGCCGGTTTTGCCGATGGCCCAATCTGTCAAAAGCCCCGGCGTGAGGAAAAAGCCGCATTCCCCGCATCCTGCGCATGCCTGGAAAGGCGCTGCAGCGCAAGCGCTTTGGGGCTTCCCGGAAGGAGCCTCCAAGCCCCTTTTGCCCGTGCCCTTGCGGCGAAGACAGGCAGTTGCCTGCTCGCCTGTGGCCCGGCGTTCAGCTGTAACAATCCGCAATCAGCCGCCCGTCAACGGCGGAGTACCAGGCCCAGCCATCCGCCGTAGCGCTGTCCATATAGGTATAGGTCACATACCACACCGGGGTAAGCGCCATGCCATCCTTCTTATTGGAGGCGCGCAGCGGCGCGTACATCAGCTTCGCGCCCGTTGCCGTGGGCTGTAGGAAGCCGTCCTTCTCGCGGCGCGCATTGCCCTGCTCAAAGCACTCCAAAATTTCGGCGGAGGTGAGCAGCCTTTCGGGCGTTTCATATATATCGCCCACAGTATAGCCGTCATACAGCTGAAAGCTGCGCACGCCCTGCGCGTCCACAAAGGCCCTTACGGAAAAGATGGTACCCTCGGGATAGCCCACCGGCACGCCGTCCACGCTCTTGCTAAGATGAAGGAAATAGCCCTCGTCCGCCTCGGTGGCCTTGGAAAAATCCCAATCGCCGCCTTCGGCGCGCCGGTTGTAGGCTTCGTTTCGCTCCTTGGTTTCCCACTCGCCCACCGTGCGGATATGCTCCACGCTCATATCCAGCGCATAGTCCACCTCGTAGCCCTGCACGTCCAGCTTGGCAAGCAGCTCCCGTACCTGCGCCGTGGCCTGCGCAAGCGTGATAGCGCTCAGCTCCGTGTTTTCCAGCGCAATTTCAGGAAAGCCCGGATTCCAATCCGGATAGAGATAGAGATTGGAATAGGCGCTGCCGCCCAAAGCGGCGATGGCGCACGCAAAATTCTCCTTTGGAAAGGGCCCCTCCGGCTTATCGGGCGTTTCGCCGTAGATCATCATGTACGTTCCATCATACTCCCGATAGTACACGCTGCTTACATCCACATTCAGCTCCGCCCCATCGGTATAGGTAAAATGGTCGTACCTTTCGCGCTTGCTCCAGTTTTCATAGCCAGCCTCGCCGCTTGTGTTGAACCACTCCAGGCTCACTTTATCAAAGAAGTTGGCCTGCTTTTGGTCGCGTTTCTGCGCGCGGTAGAGGGGCAGCGGACTGCCCTCCGCATACCCCTGCGGAAGCTCCACCTGAACCCCCGCAGTTTCCGCCGCGGCATGAGCCGCCATGGAAAGAATGAGCGCCGCCACCAATACCACGGCCCCGAAACGGCTGTACGTCCTCATAAAACTTGACCCTCCTTCGCAGGCTTTGGCTGTACCTCCACCGTCCATTCCTCGCCCAGGTAGGTATCCGGGCTATCGGGATCGTCCCGCAGCCATTTTCCCTCGGGCGTAACCTCCCAGTTTGCCACCCACAGGCGGATTGCGTAGGTTTCGCCCTCCTCCACCGCCACGCCTGTGGATAGCTCAAACGTAAACAGGATGGAGCCGTTGCGCTGCGGCATGAGCATATAGCCTGCAGAGCCCAAGTCGATCACATCCCCGCCGTCTACGCCCACGGCGTCGGCCACCGCCGTTACCAAAAGGATTTTGGCATTTTTTTGGGCCGCCAGCTCGGCATAGGTGGGCGCGCCCTCGGGCGCTCTGCTTTCCTCGCCATAGTACAGGCCGTAGCCCGCCGCGTCGGTCACGCTGTAATCCTCGGCCATCAGCACCACGCCGTCGTTCACAGGCGCGATATGGCCAAGGCCATACAGCCCGTCGTCAATGTAGACCACCTCATCCAGCATATAAACCGCCCCGCCCACAGTGATGCTTTGCGCGGGCGCAGCCATATCGCCTGCGAGCAGTTCCGCGCCTTTTTCCTTGCCATAGAACCAGCCGAAAAAGCCGGCCAGCTGTGACGAGAACGCCGCTACGGCCGCCGCCGCCAGCAGCATCAAAAGGATGGCAATCAGCACGGTACGCAGGCCATATCTGCCAGCGCCGCGCAGGCCGCCCGGTTTCCCGGCCGCTTCCTGCGCGCGGCCCTTTGCCAACGTTTCCTCCACCCTGCGCTGAAAGCTCAAGGGCGTGCTTCCGTACATGCGCTTCCATTCCTGCTGGTTCATCAGCGCACCTCCTCAAGCTCAAGGTTTTCCCGCAAAAGCTGCCGGCCCCGGTGCAGGCGCGATTTAAGCGTGCCCTGGGGAAGCTTCATCATTCCGGCAATTTCCTCTACGGTATAGCCCTCTACGTAATACAGTACCATGGGAAGCCGGTATTTTTCCGCAAGGGAAGTAAACAGCTGATATAAATTGGGGTTGGCGTCCGCCGCCAGTTCCCACTCGGGTGGGTCGCTAAAGAGCGTTTCGCGCTTGCGCTTGCGAAGCAGCGCATAGCATTCGTTAATGAGGATGCGCACCAGCCACTTATTCAGCGCGCGGTCATCCCTGAGGCTGCCGCGCTTGGCAAGCGCCTTCTCAATCGCTCCCTGCACCGCGTCCTCCCGGTCGCATAGCTGCGGCAAAATGGTGGCGGACACGCGATAGAGCGTATCCTGCATTGCCACAACGCGGCCGGCAAATTCCGCTTGTGTCATATCCAGCCTCCTGTGTATGGTGTGTAAGACATCTTACACTTTACAGATGTCTAGGCGCGGGCGAAGGTTGCATTTTTCAGGAATTTTCGCATTGTTTCCTATACGCAAAACGGGAGCCGGGCTCCTGCCCGCTCCCGAAGAAAAACTATACCCGGTCGTTCGTCGCGTTTCCGTTGCCAAAAATGGGAATGGCCTCGCCCAGGTAGGCAGGCGGCATACGCAGGGCGCACCATACCGCGTCCTTCACGCGGGCCAGCGCCTCGCGCGCGTTAAAAAAGCGCTGGCGCGCATAGCCGCGCAAATCGCTGGAAATGCCTGCCGCGCGCATCCCCATGGCGCGGGCGTTATAAATGGCGCGATAGAGATGATAGCCCTGCGTTACCACCACCACCTGTTCGCACTGGAAAATTTCGCGGGCGCGGTACATGCTTTCATAGGTGGAAAAGCCCGCGTGATCCATGAAGATATCCTCGCTGGGCACGCCCTGACGGATGGCATAGTCCTTCATGGCGTTTACCTCGTCATAGGTAACGCGGCCATGATCGCCGCTCATGAGCAGCTTGGGCGCAATTCCCTGCTGATAAGCGGCTATGCCCACATCCAGCCTGTCGCGCAGCATCTGGCTGGGCGTTCCGTCACTGCGCAGGCCGCAGCCCAGCACAAGGATGCAATCGCCGGAAAGCGCCTGCGCATTCTCCAGCATATAAACAGCGTCGCGCGTGCGGGCGATCATCCACACATTTGCCCCGAGAACGGCGGCGCATGCGGCCAGCGTAAGGCAACAAAGCCGGATACCAAGACGCTTGATACGCTTATGGCTTCCATGCTGCGGGTGGCGGGCGGTTTGGGGTTCGTTCATAACGCGTTCCTCGCTTTCCGTATTGCCTTGAGGGCGCAACAAGGCTTCAAAGATAGGAACGAATGCAGGGATGGGTTTTCTTCCCAAAAGAAAAAAGCCGTCCGCTCAGCCTTTTCTGCATTCCGCGTCCGGCTCAAAATCCACAGTGAAGCGGCCCGCGTCATCCACGTGGCGCGAGCCGCTTACCGTATTCCTGTTTCAAAACCATTCTTAACCTAAAAGAGCCTTCGTAATAGCTGGCTGCTTCTTACGCCTTCACCCGTCCGTCATACTCATGCACAATCTGCATAAACTCCTCGCCGGTGATGGTTTCCTTCTCCAGCAGGAACTTCGCCAGCTCGTCCATCAGCTCGCGGTTGTTCTCAAGAATTTCAACCGCCTTCTTGTGCGCGCCGCCAATCAGGCTTTGCACCTCCGCATCCACGCGGGCGCTGGTTTCAGCGCTGCACGCAAGCGATGTATCGGCGCTCAGGTAGGGGTTGTTCACCGTTTCCAGGGCCACCATGCCAAACTGCTCGCTCATGCCGTAGCGGGTAATCATGGCGCGGGCGGTTTGCGTGGCCTTTTCGATGTCGTTGCTCGCGCCGGAGGTGATGGAGTTGAACACCACTTCCTCCGCGGCGCGGCCGCCGGTAAGGGTGGTAAGCTGGTTGAGCATGTCCTCCTTGCTCATGAGCACGCGCTCGTCTTCCTCAATCTGCATGGTATAGCCCAGCGCGCCGGATGTGCGCGGGATGATGGTGATCTTGTGCACCGGGGCCGAATCCTTCTGGCGGGCCGCAACCAGCGCATGGCCGATCTCGTGATAGGCGATGATGCGCTTCTCATGCTCGTTAATCACGGCGCCCTTGCGCTGATACCCGGCGATGACGACCTCCACGCTTTCCTCAAGGTCGGTCTGGTTTACGGTGTCGCGCCCCATGCGCACGGCGCGCAGGGCGGCCTCGTTAATGATGTTGGCAAGCTCCGCGCCGCTAGCGCCGCTGGTGGCGCGGCCGATGGTGCCAAAGTCCACATTCGCGTCCATCTTCACGTCCTTGGCGTGCACCTTCAAAATCGCGATGCGGCCCTGCAGGTCGGGCAGCTCAACGGGGATGCGGCGGTCAAAGCGGCCCGGGCGCAAAAGCGCCTTATCCAGGCTTTCGGGGCGGTTGGTCGCGGCCAGGATCACCACGCCCTTGGTGCCGTCAAAGCCGTCCATCTCGGTAAGTAGCTGGTTTAGGGTTTGCTCGCGCTCGTCGTTGCCGCCCATGCCGGCGCCGCTGTCGCGCTTTTTGCCGATGGTGTCAATCTCGTCAATAAATACGATGCAGGGGGCCTTTTCCGCCGCTTGCTTAAACAGGTCGCGCACCTTGGCGGCACCCATGCCCACGAACATCTCCACAAACTCGCTGCCGGAGATGGAGAAGAACGGCACCTTCGCCTCGCCCGCGACGGCCTTGGCCAAAAGCGTCTTGCCCGTGCCCGGAGGGCCCACCAAAAGCGCGCCTTTGGGCAGCGAAGCGCCAATGTTTTTATACTTGTCGGGGTTATGCAAAAAGTCCACAATTTCGGTAAGGGCTTCCTTGGCCTCGTCCTGCCCGGCCACATCGGCAAAGGTTTTGCCGGTTTGGCTTTCCACGTAGATCTTTGCGTTGCTCTTGCCAAACTGCATGGCGTTGCCTCCCATACGCTTGGTAAGCATGCGGCCCAGCAGCTGGCCGATCACCACAAAGAATAGGATCGGGAATACCCAGCTGGCCAGGAAGGTAAGCAGGGGCGAATCCTGCGTGGGAATTGCCGTGGAAAACTTGGCCCCGGAGGCATACAGCCTGTCCACAAGGCTTTCATCCGGCCAACGGCCCGTTTTAAAAATGGTAACCTGCCCATTTTCATCCTTGCTGGTGAAGATGATCTGGTCCTCCTCCATGGCGACCTCATCCACCTGCTTTGCGTCGATCATGGAAAGAAAGTCGTTATAGCCAACCTCCGTCACCGGCGTTGCAAACAGCAGGGGAAATACCAATGCGTTAAGCAGCATCAGCACCAGCATGGCAATCAGGTAATAGAAAATCAATGGTTTTTTTGGTGATTTGTTTTCAACCTTCATGCGTTTCCGTTCCTCCTTCATCCTATGTATAGAGGATTTGCAAAATCCTTTTGTTTTAAGCAATTCGATTTTGCCGTTAGGAATCCTTCCAGCAAAGCGGTTATTTCACACATCGTTCATGGATTGTCCAAAAGAATCCGCCCGCGGCTTTGAAACCGCGGGCGGCCCTTTATTGGGCAATCCGTTCCTTAAGCATAAGGATGGCCTTTTCGTATCCCTGAAAGCCAAGCCCCTTGATTTGCGCGATGCAGGCCATGGCGGGGTAGCTGATGTGGCGAAAATCCTCGCGCTTGCTCACGTCGCTTAGGTGCACCTCCACGGCGGGCAGGGCCACGGCCTTGAGCGCGTCCAGGATGGCTACGCTGGTATGCGTGTACGCCGCCGGGTTAATCACAATGCCGTCCGCCTGGCCGTAGGCGCTTTGAATGATGTCCACCAGCTCGCCCTCGTGGTTGCTTTGGAAGCACTCCACCTCAATCCCCTCGCGGGCGCATACCGCGCGCACATACGCCAATAAGGCTTGAAAATCCTCCTTGCCATAGATGCCCGGCTCGCGCACGCCAAGCATGTTCAAATTGGGCCCGTTAATTACAAAGAGCTTCATTATATGCCTCCTCAATGGCCCGCGCGCAGGCGTCGGGCTGCTGGTTGTTGCTTACGGCCACATCGGCGCAGGCGGCATACAGCGGCGCGCGCTCCTGCCACATGGCCTTCAACCGTTCACGGCCGGTGGATAGCGGCCGGCCGTTCATGGGCAACGCGTCCACATCCCGCATAATGTGCACCACAAGGCCGTTCAGGCGCAGGTTTTCCCGGTTGAGCGGATTTTTGACCACGCCGCCGCCTGTTACCAGGATACGGCCGCCCTCCCGGCCATAGCGCGCCGTCAGCTCCGCCTCGCGCCTGCGGAAGCCGTCCTCGCCCTCCCGCGCAAAAATATCGGGAATGGACATGCCCGCCTCCTTCTCGATTTCTTTATCCAAATCGCAAAGGGGCAATTTCAGGCGTTTGGCCAGCAGGCTACCAAGGGTGCTTTTGCCCGAGCCCGGCATGCCCACCAGCACCAGGTTCATTACCTGGCGGCGCAGGGCCTTCTCCGCGGCTTGCGCCTTTTCTAAGGCGACGGGCGCGCCTGTAAACAGCTCGCAGGCGCGTACCGCCTGATACACCAGCATGCACAGCCCGCCCTCGCAGGGAATGCCCAGCGCCTGCGCCTGCTGCAAAAGCCGCGTGCGCAGGGGATTGTAAATCACATCCATAACGCCGCGCAGGCCCGGCAAGCGGGTCAAATCCACCGCCGCGGCCCCGGTATTTGGGTACATGCCCACCGGCGTGGTGTTGATGAGGTAGGCCGCGTCCGCATGCTTTTCCAGGGTATCATAGGTGTTGGAGCCGCCCCGGGAGATAACCACCGCCCGGCCCCCGTCCGCCTCCACCACGGCCCGCGCCGTGAGGGAGGTGCCGCCGCTGCCCAGAATGAGCGTTTTTTGCCCCCGGAATACGATGCCTGCGCGCCGGGCCATTTCCCGCATGCCGTAGGCGTCGGTGTTATCGCCAAAAAGCGTGCCGTCAGGGCGTTTCACAATGGTGTTTACACTGCCGATGCGCAGGGCCGTTTCCCCCATCTCGCTCAGGTAGGGAATCACCCTTTGCTTGTAGGGGATGGTCACATTCATGCCGTCAAAGCCGCCGGATTTCATAAACCCGTCCAGCCTTTCAGGCGGCATGGGCCAAAGGTCGTAGCTGTAATCCGCCAGCAGCTCATGCAGCATTTTGGAATAGCTGTGCGAAAGCCTTTCGCCAATCAATCCAAACCGTTTCATGCACGCGCCTCAAATCTCGGAATAGCTGCCAAGGTAGGTGAAGGTTTCCGGGCCCTCGTCCAGCTCGCTAAGCAATTGCAGGGCCGCCTGGTCATACACGGAAGCGTCCAGATCAAAGTAGAACATAAACTCAAAATCCGTACCGGCAATGGGGCGGCTTTCCAGCTTGGTCAGGTTTAGCCCCAGGGCGGAGAACTTCGCGATCATGCTGTACAGCGCGCCGGGCTTATGCTGCACATTTAGCATCAGGCTGATTTTGTCCGCTCCGGGATAGATTTCCAGGTTCTTGGCAATGCAGATAAAGCGGGTAAAGTTGCTATCGCTGTTGGAAACATCGGTCTTGAGCACGCTCAGGCCGTAAAGCGCCGCGCATACGGGCGAGGAAATGGCCGCGATATCGTCCCTTCCGCTCTCGCTAACCAGCTGGGCCGCTTTGGCCGTGTTTTCACACACGGTAATTTTTACGCCGGGCAAGCCCTTGAGGAACTCGCTGCACTGGCCAATGGCTTGCTCGTGGCTTACGATTTCCCGAATCTGGTTCAGTTTTGCGCCGGGCCGGGCCAGCAGGCGGTGGTCAATTTTGAGCCTTACGCCGCGCACGATGGAGAAGCGGTATTTGCGCATAAGGTCGTACACCTCGATCACCGATCCGAAGGAGCTGTTTTCAATCGGCAGCACGCCATAGCTGCACAATCCGCTGTCAATGGCCTGGAACACGCCTTCAAAGCGCTTGAAATACATAATGCTGGGTAGGGCGAACAGCTTATCGCACGCCTGCTGGCTGTACGCGCCCTCTACGCCCTGGCAGGCCACCACCGCCTGCTTTGGAAACAGCTTGGGCGTTTTTTCAATGGCGCGGGCAATGTGGTTGCTTAGCTCTGTGCGCTTGGTGATATAGCGCTGTTGATAGCTACGGCTGATATCAAAGATGGTATTGTACAGCAGCTTCACATACATCGCCATATCCTCGCCTACGGCGGCGGTTTGTTTATTGAGCACCTCGCGCTCGCGCGCGGGATCCAGCACGGGCAGGCCATGTTCTTTCTTATATTTGGCAATTTCCAACGCTACGCGCATGCGAGCGTCAAACGTTTCCACCAGTTTTGCATCGATATCGTTTATCTGGGTGCGAAGCTCCTGAATATCCATCCCTGCTATCAGCCTTTCTTATCTTCTTCAATGAGGGGCTTTTGCTATTCTTCCACGGCCAGGCGGATAAGCCTTGGCAGGTCGGCCACATCCATGCGGCGCAGCTCGCATGCGCCAATGGCGCGCGGCAATACAAAAACGATCTGCCCGCCCGCGCGCTTCTTATCCGAAAGCGCCGCGCCGCACAGGGCCTGCGCGCCATAGGGCGCGCTCACAGGCAGGTTGTTTGCTATGAGCGCCGCCTCAATCCGTTCGCGCACATCCGCGCCGCACAGGCCCAAGCGCTGCGCCAGCCGCGCGGCATATACCATGCCAACGGCTACCGCGTGCCCGTGCGAAATGCTAAAATGGCTGCACTTTTCAATGCCGTGCCCCAGCGTATGGCCCAGGTTGAGCAGCTGGCGGCTGCCGGTATCGCGCTCGTCCTCCTCCACCAGCTTGGCCTTGGCGGCCACGCAGGTGGCGATTACATGCTCCATCTGGCTCTGCCAGTTGCCGCCGCCAAGCAGCTCAAACAGCGCTTCGTCGCCCAAAACGCCGTACTTGATGGATTCGGCCACGCCGTCCGCCAGGGTGTCCGGCGGCAGGGTTTGAAGGGTATCGGGGTCTGCCAGCACAACCAGGGGCTGGTAAAACGCGCCCACCTGGTTTTTTCCTGCGGGCAGGTTTACGCCCGTTTTGCCGCCAACGCTACTATCCACCATGGCCAGCAGCGTGGTGGGTATCTGCATAAAGGCCACCCCGCGCAAATAGCTTGCCGCCGCAAAGCCCGCCATATCGCCTACCACGCCGCCGCCCAGCGCCACAATCACATCCGTGCGGGTAATGTGCTCAGCCGCCAAAAAATCCAGCATCTGGGCCCAGGTGGCGATGTTCTTATGCGCTTCGCCGTGCGGGATCATGAACCGGCATGCACGAAAGCCGCTGCGCGAGAGCGACGCTTCCACCACCCCGCCGTAAAGCGCGTCCACGGTATCGTCCGTAAGGATGGCCGCCGCGCAGGCGCGGCCTCCCAAAGCCGCCTTGAGCACCTCGCCGCTGCGCATAAGCAAGCCACGCTCGATAAGCACGTCATAGGGCTTCCCAGCCGCCACATGAACCGTAGTCATGGCTCATCATCCTTCCTATCCACAATTTCCTTGCGCTCGGAGCCCTCGCGAAGCAGGGCGCACAGGCGTTCCTCATCCGCGCGCGCCAGCGCGTCGCGGTACTCGTTAAGGTGTTCAATCAGCGCGTCCAGCTCGCCAAGCAGGGGCTCGCGGTTGAGCATAAACAGCTCCGTCCACATATGCTCGCTCAAGCGCGCCACGCGGGTCATATCCTTAAAGCTGCCTGCGGAAAAGCCATGGTGCTCCATCGCCTCCGGGCTTTTCACATACGCGCTGGAAACCACATGCGCCAGCTGGGAGGTGTAGCCGATGACCCGGTCGTGCTCCTCGGGCGTCGTCATCACCACGCGGGCAAAGCCCAGGCCGCGGAAAAAGTGCTTGAGCTCCGCCAGGGTTTGGATATCCGTGCCCGGCGGCGGTGTCAAAATCATAGAGGCGTTGTCAAACAGCGTGGCGGTGGCATGGTCAAAGCCGGAATACTCAATGCCCGCCATGGGGTGGCCGCCCACAAACAGGAAGCCGCGCTCCTTTGCCGCCGCAAACAGGGGTTCGCACACCGCGCGCTTTACGCCACACAGGTCGATCACCCAGGCGCCGGGCTTCATTTGATCCGCATGCTCCTGCACGTAGGCCACGGCGGCCTTGGGCCAGGTGGCCACAAACACCATGTCGCAAATGCCCAGGCGCTCGGGCGTGAGCTCCCCGTCGATAGCTTCCAGCAGCTTGGCCTTGTACATGACCTGCGCATTGGTATCAAAGCCAAGCACCGTATGCTGCGGCGCGTTCTTTTTTAGCGTTTTGGCCATGGAGCCGCCAATCAGCCCCAGGCCGATCACCGCAATATTCATACGCGTCCCTCCTTGGGCATATGGTAGGCATAGGGAAGCACCGCGTTAACGGCATGCATCACATCGTCAAACGCATCCGGCGTAAGGGACTGCGCGCCGTCGCACAGCGCGTGCTTGGGGTCGTTATGCACCTCGATCATCAAGCCGTCGGCCCCGGCGGCGGCGGCGGCCAGCGCCATGGGCTTGACCATCCAGGCGATGCCCGTGGCATGGCTGGGATCCACAATCACCGGCAGATGCGTCATCTTTTTAAGCATCGGCACGGCGGACAGGTCCAGCGTGTTGCGGGTAGCGGTTTCAAACGTGCGGATGCCGCGCTCGCACAGCACCACCTGGCTATTGCCGCCCGCCATTACATATTCCGCGCTCATCAGCAGCTCCTGAAGCGTGTTGGCCAGGCCGCGCTTAATCAAAATGGGCTTGCCGGTATGGCCCAGCTCCTTAAGCAGCTCAAAGTTTTGCATGTTGCGCGCGCCCACCTGGATCACATCCACCTCGTCAAAAAGGTTGAGCTGGCTCAAATCCATAATTTCGGTTACAACGGGCAGGCCGGATAGGCGCTTAGCCTGCAAAAGCAGCTCCAGCCCATGGCCGCGCAGGCCCTGGAAGGCATAGGGCGAGGTGCGGGGCTTAAACGCGCCGCCGCGCAGCATGGTTGCGCCCGAGGCCTTTACCGCCTGCGCAATCTCGCACACCTGTTCCTCGCTTTCAATGCTGCACGGGCCGGCAATCACGGTAAAGCCGCCCCCGCCTATCTGCGTATCGCCCACGGGGATAACCGTATCGTCCTCATGGAATTTGCGGTTCGCGTTTTTATAGGGCTCCTGCACGCGCTTTACATCCTCCACAATATCCAGCGCGCGCAGCAGATCGATATCCACAACGGACGTATCGCCCACCAGGCCCAGCACCGTGTGCGTTTCTCCCTCGGACGGGTGGATGGTGATATCCAGGCTTTGCAGCCAGGCAACCAGGTTGTTCAGTTGTTTTTCATCCGGGTTTTTCTTAAGAATCACGATCATACGGGGGTACCTCCTTCATTCTCACGAAAAAACCCCCGCGGCATTGGCCGCGAGGGTTTTGCTTCGATCTGAAAGCTTACTCCACAGCACAACGCAAATGAGCCTTACGCATATACGTAAAGCTAAAATAAAAGGAATACGCCGCGCTGAAAAGGGAACCTTGCCTATTCATCAGCCCGACCTCCTTGCGTTAAACTGCTTGCTGGCATGATAGCACCATCTAACGCGCTTGTCAATGGTTTTTTTGATAAATGAAACGGAAACGCCGCCGTGCGCTCCATTGCGTTTCCAAAGGAAAAGAGGTATACTATGCGCGGCATTTCCAGTTATCATAAGGCTTTAGCGCAGGGGTGGAAGGGGTATGGCCAACTTTACCAAAAAAGCGATCCGCGACTCGTTTGTGAAGCTGTTAGGCGAAAAGCCCTTTAGCCAGATCACCGTTCGGGATATCGTGGATGACTGCGGCGTAAACCGCAATACCTTTTATTATTATTTTCAGGATTTGCCCCAGCTGGCGGAAAGCGTTGTGAACGAGGACGCGGAGCGGATGATCCGGGAGCATCCAACCATCGATTCCATTGAGGAATGCCTGAACGCCGCCATTGAATTCGCGCTGAAAAACCGCAGGGCTGTGCTGCATATGTATCACTCTATCAACCGCGATATTTACGAGCAGTACCAATGGCGGGTGTGCGAGCACGGGGTAACGGCCTATCTGGACGGCGTCCTCGCCGGGCGGCGCGTGCCGGAGGCGGACCGCAGGCTGATGACCGACTATTTGAAATGCATATGCTTTGGGCTTATCATCGCCTGGCTGGAACAGGGCATGACGGAGGATATCCAGTCCCGCTTCCGCCGCCTTTGCGAGCTTAAACAGGGCGATTTGGAGCGGCTGATTGAGCGATGCGAAAGGAAGGAATAAACCAGACAAAAGCAGCCCCTTTGCCTAAAAACCAGGCAAAGGGGCTGCTTTTGTCCGTATGAAGGGCAACGCTTCCTGGCTATAATGGGATTGTAACCAAAAACAAGGAGGCGCCCCGTATGTATTATTCAAGCGGCAATTATGAATCCTTTGCCCGTCCTCAAAAGCCGGAGGGCGTAGACCAAAAATCCGCCTACATTATCGGAACCGGCTTGGCGGCGTTAACAGCGGCCTGCTACCTGGTGCGCGACGGCCAAATGAAGGGCGAGCGCATCCACGTGTTTGAAAAAGACCCCATCCCCGGTGGGGCCTGCGATGGCTGGGAATACCCGGGCGTAGGCTATGTGATGCGCGGCGGCCGCGAGATGGACAACCATTTCGAGGTCATGTGGGATCTGTTCCGTTCCATTCCCTCCATCGAAACGGAGGGCGTCAGCGTTCTGGACGAATACTACTGGCTGAACAAGAAGGACCCCAACTACTCCCTTTGCCGCGCGACAGTCAACCGCGGCGAGGACGCGCATACCGACGGCAAGTTCGCCCTGTCGGATAAAGCGGCGATGGAGATCATGCGGCTGTTCTTCACCCCGGACGAGCAGCTCTATGACAAGCGCATTACCGATTTCTTTGACGATGAGGTGCTCAACTCCAACTTCTGGCTCTACTGGCGCACCATGTTCGCCTTTGAAAACTGGCATAGCGCCTTGGAGATGAAGCTTTATATCAAGCGCTTTGTGCACCATGTAGGCGGCCTGCCGGATTTCAAGGCCCTGCGCTTTACAAGGTACAATCAGTATGAGTCCATGATCCTGCCCATGATCAAGTATCTGGAAGCCCACGGCGTGCAGTTCCACTATAACACCAAGGTGGTGAACGTGGAATTTGACCTTAAGCCCGGCAGGAAGCAGGCCAAGCGTATCGAGCTGCTTTCGGAAGAACGGACCTCGTATGTGGATCTTACCGAAAACGATCTTGTGTTTATCACCAATGGCGGCTGCGTGGAAAACTCCACCATGGGCTCCCAGAATACTCCCGCCGCCTTCAATACCGAAATCAAGGCGGGCGGCGGCTGGGATATGTGGCGTAGGATTGCGGCCCAGGATCCCTCCTTCGGCCATCCCGATAAGTTCTGCTGCGATCCCGAGCAGTCGAATTGGATGAGCGCCACGGTCACCACGCTGGATCAGCGCATCATCCCCTATATCAAGGCCATCTGCAAGCGCGACCCCTTCACGGGCGGCGTTGTAACCGGCGGCATCGTGACCGTAAAGGATTCCGGCTGGCTGATGAGCTGGACCATCAACCGCCAGCCCCAGTTCCGCGAGCAGCCCAAGGATCAGTGCCTGGTATGGGTGTACGGCCTGTTCTCCGACAAGCCCGGCGATTATGTGAAAAAGCCCATGCGGGATTGCACCGGCAAGGAAATTTGCATGGAGTGGCTGTACCACATCGGCGTGCCGGAGAGTGAAATCGAGGATATGGCGGAGCACAGCGCCAACACGGTTCCGGTTATGATGCCCTACATCACCGCCTTCTTCATGCCCCGCGCCGCTGGCGACCGCCCGGATGTGGTGCCCGAGGGCGCTGTGAACTTCGCCTTCCTGGGCCAGTTTGCCGAAACCAAGCGCGATACCATCTTCACCACCGAGTATTCCATGCGCACCGGTATGGAGGCGGTCTATACGCTTCTAAACGTAGACCGCGGCGTGCCGGAGGTTTGGGGCAGCACCTACGATATCCGCGACCTGCTCAACGCCACCGTTCAGCTTCGGGATGGAAAGCCCATTACGGAAATGGATATGGGTTTCATAGAAAAAATGGTTGTAAAGAAGCTTCTGGAGAAGATACAAGGAACCGATATTGAAAAGCTTCTCAAAGAGCATCGCGTAATATAAGCCGCCTGGCAATGGCGGATGCAATGAAGAAAGCTCCCGCGCCCCGCCGCATTTCCCCAGGGGCGCGGGAGCCATGCCCCTGCATGCGAAAGGAGGCGTTGACGGTGTATTCAAGCAAGCGGATGAAGGCCGCAAAAATTGGCTATATCGCGCTTTCCGCGCTGCTGTGCGCGCTGGGCGCCGCGCTGATGGCGTTCCCGGATTTTTCCACGATCCTGCTTTGCAGAATCAGCGGCGGCTTTATGATCGTATTCGGGCTGGTAAAAATCACCGGCTATTGCTCAAGGGATCTGTACAGGCTGGCGTTTCAATTTGACCTGGCCTTTGGCATTTTGCTCATCGCCCTTGGCGCGCTATTGGTCCTCCGCGCAAATGCGATGGTCAGCCTTGTGTGCGCCATCCTGGGAATTTGCGTTCTGGCCGACGCGCTTTTCAAAATCCAAATTTCCATTGATTCCAAAGCCTTTGGTATCCGCAGCTGGCGGCTCATCCTGACCTTGGCCATTCTCACGGGCGCGGCTGGTTTCGCGCTGCTCCTAAGGCCCTGGGAAAGCGCGCGGGCGGTCATGCTCCTGCTGGGCGTTTCCCTGCTTGCGGAGGGCCTGCTGAACCTGGTTACCATATTGACGGCCGTGCAGCTTATCCGCGGACGGATGCCCAAAACGGCTGAAGCGGAATAGAACGCGTTTTTCCAAAGCGGATTCTCCCTTGAGGGCCGGCGCCGGGAACAGGGCGCGCCCTTTTTTCTTTTCCGGGATCGTTCTATTCCTCTATCACGCGCACGCTGCTGCCACGGGATGGCGTGGCGTACACCAGCACCTTGCGCGAGATGCAGGCCTTAAGCGCCGGCACATGCGATATCACGCCAATCAGCCGCTTGCCGCCCGCCAGCTCCTCCAGCACGTCCAGGGCGCGGCGCAGGCTTTCCTCGTCCAGGGAGCCAAAGCCTTCGTCAATAAACAGCGTGTCCAGCCGCACGCCGCCCTTGCGCGCCTGGGCCGCATCCGCAAAGCCCAATGCCAGCGCCAGCGAGGCCAGGAACGATTCGCCGCCCGAAAGCGTGCCTACGTCGCGCACCTTGCCCGTGTGGCGGTCCAGCACGTCCAGGGCCAGGCCCGCCTTGCCGCTTAGCCCCTCCTCCTGTTTCTGGCACAGGCTGAAGCGGCCGCCGGACATGCGGTCCAGCCTGTGATTGGCTTCCAGGATAACGCGGCGGAAATAATACTGCAAAATGTAGTTTTCAAGGGGAATCTTCTGCGCACCCCTCACATTGCCGGAGGCCGTGCGGTACAAATCATCCACAACGCCCAGCTCCCCGGCGCAGGCATCCGCCTGCGCCGCCGCCTGGCGTATGCTTTCCACAAGCGCCGTATTGTTGCTCTGCCGCGCCTCCACCGCCTTTTCCTGGGCAAGCAGCCGCCGGCTTTGCATTTGCAGCTCTTCCACACGTTGCTTAAGCGTTTGAACGTCGATACGCTCCTTGCCGGCCCATAGCTCGCCCAGGCTGGCCTGGGCCGCCTGAGCGGCTGCCAGCTCGCCCTCGTAGCGGGTAAGCTGGGCCGTTATGCGGCTAACCGCCTGTTCGTCCGCGGCGGCGGCGCGATAGGCCGCTTCATCCGCAAAGCCGTTATCCCCCAGGGCGTTCAGGTAAGCGCCGCGCGCCTCGCCGGCCGCCGCCGCCTGCGATGCCAGCGCCCCCCTGGCGGAAAGCAGCAGCGCCTGCGTCGCGTTCAGGGCGCTTTGCGCCTGCTGATCGCGCCTTTGCGCGGTTTCCATATCGCGCTTGAGCTGCTCAATGGTCTGGGTAAACTGCGCGTGCTTGCGCACGCACTGCTCCTCCAGTTCGCGGCTGGGCTCCTTGCCGCCAATCGCATCGGACAGCTGCCCGGATAGGTTTTCCAAATCGCGCCGTCCCTCCGCGCAGCGCTGCGACAGCGCCTGGGCGGAAGCGTCCGTACTGTCGCGCAGGGCGGCTGCCGCGTCTATTTGGGCCTTTGTGGGCGCGTCGCTCAGGTGCGCGGCGGGGCATGGATGCTCCCTTGCCCCGCATACCGGGCAGGGTTGGCCCGCGCGCAGCCTGTCCGCCAGCACGCCCGCCTGGTCGGCCAGATACAGCTCCGATAGCCGCGTATAGGCCTGCGCGGCTTTTGCCTTTTCGCCAAGCGCGCTTTCCAGCTCCGCGCGGCGCTGGCTTAGCGCCTTTTCCGACTGCCGGTACGTTTTGAAAAGGGGCAGGGCCTGCGCAAGCCGCTGCTGCTTGCGCTCAAGCTCATGCAGGCGTTCCTCCTGGCCTATGGCAGCGGCCTGCGCCCGGGCTGCCGCCTGGGCCTCCTCCTGGGCCCGGCGCAAGGCCTCCTGCCGCTGGCACGTTTGCTCTTGCAAATCCTCCAGCCGCTTTTGTTCGCGCAAAGCGCCCTCCTCAAACCGGCTTACGGCCTGCGCGCGCCGCGCCTGCTCCAGCGTTTGGGAAAGCGCGGCCATCTCCGGGCCGCGCGCAAGCAAAGCGTTTGTCTGCGCCTGCTTCTGCCGCAGGCTATCCACGCCCCGGTTTTGCGTTTCCGCGCCGTTTAGCTCCGAAACGGCGGCGCTCAGCTCGCCCTCCAGGCGCTCCCGCTCCTCCGTAACCTGCCTGAACTGCTCCCCGTCGCGGCAGATTAGGGCCTGCACGGCCTCCAAAAGCCTTGCGCCATGAACGCTGCTGGCGGCATATTCCGCCATGGGCCATTGCGCCTCCCAATCCGCATCGTAGCGCAGCTGGGCCGCCAGGGCGGTATAGGCGGTTTGGGCCGCATCATATGCTGCGGCGGCCTGCGCGCGCCGGTCCCGCAGGATGGACGTAATATCCTCATACAGCTGCGTATCAAAGATGCGCCGGAAAATAGCCGCGCGCGTTTTGCTGTCCGCCCGCAGGATGGAAAGGAAATCCCCCTGCGCAATCATCGCAACCTGCGCAAACTGCCCCGCGGAAAGGCCCAAAAGCTCCTCCACGGCCGCGTTCACGGTTTCAATCTTCGTCCAGGAGCGGCCATCCTCGCAGCGCAGCTCCGCCTCGGGCGCGCAGGGCGTTTTGCGGCCCGGTTTTGCATATTCCGGGCTGCGCCGCGCGGTATAGCGCTTGCCGCCGCTTAGAAAGGTAAAGCTTACCCAAGTATCGGCCGAGGGGGCGGCAAAATCGCTCCGAAAGGATTTTCCGCTGCGCCGCTTGGCCCCGCCGCTGGCAACGCCGTAAAGCGCAAAGGAAATAGCGTCAAACAGCGTGGTTTTGCCCGCGCCCGTATCGCCGGCGATCAGGAACAGCCCGCTTTCGCCAAGCAAGGTAAAATCCACCGTTTCCAGGCCGGCATAGGGCCCAAAAGCGCTCATTTCAAGCCTGATCGGGCGCATAACGCCTCGCCTCCGCTTCCTCAATCACCTGCCGCATCACAGCAACGCGCCTTTCATCCGGCGGCTGGCGGTTATTTTGCGCCTCATAAAACGCCATAAAGTGCTCCAGGGGACTAAGGGCCTCCGCCGCCTGCGCCTCCACAAACGCGGTTTCCTCATTGGTGCGGCTGTTGTGAATGCGCATACCCAGCAGGTTTGGGTAGGTCAGGCGCAACGCGCCCAGCGCGTCCGGCAGGGCGTCCTCGTCGGTGAGCACGGCATACACGTAGTCCTCGCTGTAACGCTCGGGCGCGGCCACCTCCCTCAGGCAGCCCGTTACGGCGCGCAGCTCGTGAAGCGGCGCAAACGGCGCGGCCTCCGCCTTGGCGCCCGTCCCCTTTGGGCCCAGCGTTACCATCAGCGCGGCCTTTTTTTGATGTTCCTCCGACAAGGAATACTTAAGCGGCGAGCCGCAATACCGCAACCTGCCGCCGCACAGCTTTTGGGGCGAATGCAGGTGCCCCAGCGCCACATAGTCAAACCCTTCAAAAACGGAAGCGCTGATTTGATCGATACCGCCGATGAGGCGCGTTTCGGATTGGCAGCTTTCCGCCCCGCTCACATACTGATGGGCCACCAGCACATTACGCGCGCCCGCATCCAGCTTTGCGGTGGAAAGCGCCGCGCGCGCCGCGTCCTCGTAGGTGTGAACGTCCTCAAAATAGGGTCTAACGGCCCCTGGACGCAAAAACGGCATCAGCCATACGTGTACCTCGCCATATTCATCCCTAAGCACCTGGCGGGTTAACGCGCCGTCAAAGGCGGGAGCCATAAAAACGCCGCATTCGCCCAGCAGCTCCCGGCAGTACGCCACCTGCTCCGCGCTGTCGTGATTGCCGCTCACCGCCAGCACGGGCTTATGCAGGCGGCTTAGGGCTACCAAAAAGTCGCTTACCACGCGTATGGCTTCCGCGCCGGGCTGCGCCTTATCGTACACATCGCCCGCAAGCAGCACCGCGTCGCAGGCCTGCGCCATCGCAAGCGCCTGCTGGAGCGCATGCCGCTGATCGTCCAGCAGGCTGAGGCCGCCAAGCCGCCTGCCGATATGCAAATCGGAAAGGTGAAGAAATTTCATCGTTTGTTATGCTCCTTCTCCCCGCGCCGCCGCAATCCGCGCGTTCGCAAAGCGGCGAAGAGCGCGCTCCATCCCATGCGTTCCAGCGCCGGTCAGCCATGCTTTTCTTCTCCTGCCCATCGTACCTTTTTTATCCGTAAAATGCAATAGCGCGGGGTTTGGACGCAAGGTTTTGCGCCCAAATCAGGCCGTCGAAAAAGCTCGCCTGCGGCGATCTTTTCCGCCGAGAGTTGCGCCGTTCGCCTACTCGCTACGCTCGCCGGGCGGCGAACGGCGTAAGGAAACCTTGCTACGCAAGGCTTCCGGCCCCACCGCACATGTCGCTGGGGCCGGATTACACTTGGAGGTTGACGGAGGGAAGCGGTGGCCCTGTGGGCCATTGCCCGAAGGGCAAAGCGACCCGCAGGATATCAACCGAAATGAGGGCTGGCCACGGCAGTGGCCAGAACGACGATTGAGGTTGCGGGTCCGCGGCCCTCCAAACCTCCCTGGGGTTTATCGACAGGCTGGTTTGGACGCAAGGTTTTGCGCCCAAATGCCTTCCTTTTTTCTGCCAAATGCGGTAAAATAGATTGAAAAGCAGCATCATTTGCATGAAGGGGCCGTGCCGCATGATTGAACTCATTATCAACCCCATCGCCGGAAATGGATATGCCAAGCAAATCGGCAAAGAGATCGGGCAGCTGCTCGACCAGCGGGGCATTGCCTATACCGCGCGCCTGACAAGCCATCCCGGCCACGCAACCGAGCTGGCGCGCGAGGCCGCCGCACGCGGGGCCGATACGGTGGTTTCCGTTGGCGGCGACGGCACCCTCACCGAAACCGCCGCCGGCCTGCATGGCACCGGCACGGCCCTGGGCGTTATCCCTGCCGGCACGGGGAACGATTTTGTGAAAACCATCGGCACCCCCAGGGATTGGCGCGCCGCTTTGGAGTTTATCCTTTCCCATCCCGCGCGGCCCGTGGATACTGGCTGCGCAAACGACCGGTTCTTTCTAAACGTGTGCGGCACGGGCTTTGACGTGATGGTGTTGGATTACGCCGCCTCCGCCAAAAAACGCGTGCGCGGCATCTGGCCGTACCTGTACGGGGTTGTGCGCGCCATCGCCGCCTTCAAGCCCATTCCCATGCGCATTCAAATCGGCTCCGAAACCGTGCTGGACGGCAAATACATGATCTGCTCCATTGGCAACGGCCGCTACATAGGCGGCGGCATCCCTATTACGCCGTTGGCGGATGTGACCGACGGCCAGTTTGAGCTGCTGGTGGTGGACGCCGTCCCCCGCTGGCGGATTCCCTTCTACCTGCCTTCGCTGATGCTGGGCACGCTGTACAAGCGCAAGCCCGCGCACCGCTACCTCGCGTCGCACTGCGTGCTCTCCTCCCCGGATATGCGCATGAACCTGGACGGCGAAATCTTTCCCATGCCGGATACGCGCTTTGAATGCCGGAGCGGCAGCCTGCTTTTGCACTGGTAAGCCCGCGTCCTCTTTGTAAAACTTGCCGCCGGACGGTTTTATGCGCCGTTTTATGCTATAATAACCCTGGAGGAAACTTACGCTTGGGCCGGCCCGTGCGCGCCGCAGGGCGAATAGTGGTCATTTGCAAGTTAAGGTCGGCTTTAGCGTACAATCTGTGGGGGAGGTTTTTTGCCGCAAAAGCCGCGGCGCAACGCTCCACCCCGTATAGAAAAAGGAATGCGGCCGGAACGGTTCAACGAAAGGATGGAACGCACATGGCAAACCTTGGAAACAATGTGAAATTGGCATTTTTGAAGGGACTGGAGGCCATTGGAAACGGCGCTAGCAATATGGCCTCCAACGCGCACCACAGGCTGAACGAAATCAATTTGGAAACCCGCCGCCGCGAGCTGATGAGCGAGCTGCCCGTGCGGGCGCTGGATTTGTGGCAAAACGGCGCGGAGCTGCCCGAGCCCCTCAACGCCATGCTGCGCGAGCTTAGCGAGCTGGATGAGCAGCTTACCGTGCTGCGCGCCCAACGCTACGCACGGGTAGAGGTTGAAAAGGACTCCCAGGATGAAGGCGAGGGCGCCGGGGAGGACGGCGCCGAAAAGCAGCCTTCCGAACTGCCGGAGGGGGCCGTTGTGGAGGAAGAGGCCGCAGACGGCCAGGAGGCCCCGCAGAGCGCAGAGCCCGACGGCGAGGCGCAGGAAGCGGCGGAACCCGCATGCGCCGAAGCGCCCGTTGAGGATGAAACCGGCGAGAGCGCCCCTATTCTTTAACGCAGAACAGGAACGTTAACGGGCGGCTTGCGCCGCCATTGCGCAAAGCATAGGGAACCCCTATGCAAAAGGCCCTTCGTAGGCCGCGGCCAGCCGGTATTAGATATAGGAGCAAGGGTATGCCAGAATTAACGTCCATGATGAATATCGGCAAAGAGATGGCAAGAAAGCTGACGGCCGTTGGCATCGATTCCTCTGAAAAGCTGATTGCGCTGGGCTCCAAGCAGGCTTTTCAAAAGCTGAAGGAAAACTATCCCCAGGTTTGTTTGGTGCATTTATACACTTTGGAAGGCGCTATTCAAAACCTTGCATTCAACCGTCTTTCGGAAGCTACCAAAAAAGAATTGAAGGCATTCAGCGATTGGGAAAAGCGGCGCTGCTCATTGTAACGCAATCGCCATATGTTTCGCGCATGCTGCCACGCGGCATGCGCTTTATTGATAGATTTGTTTCAACCCTGACGGCCCTTGTCAGGTTTTTGCCGCTATGCTGGGGCCGAAAGGCAGGTTGAAACAATGCATTCCACGAAGCTTTTGTACCTCTTTTAACGGTTTTGCGGATTGGGAGCCTTCCTACCTGTGCGCCGGGCTTGCCGGGGCAGGCTGGCAAATCGTTTCCGTTACGCGGGACGGCAAATCCATCCGCTCCATGGGCGGCTTGCGTATCCAGCCGGACTGCGCCCTAAGCGATATCCCGCAGGCGTTTGATTTGCTGGCGCTGCCATCCCTGGGGCGAAAGCCCGCGCGTTTACGCCTCCGGCCTTTAGCGGCCTTCCGCGCGTCTAAGGCGCATCAGGTCGCTGTACCCAATCCAGATGGTCCATACGTAGGCGCACGTTTTGGGAATCATCAGCATGCCTACAAGCGGAGCCGCATCCGCCCACAGCACAACGGGAATATAAAACGCAAAGCTCAACACGATGGTCAGCCACATCCAGCGGAAGGCCGTATCGTTTTGGGCTTTTGCGTTGCGGTAAAACAGCACGATCACCATCAGGCCCATCAGCGCAAAGGGAATGTTGCGGTAGATTCCCCATGCAAGCGGCGCGTCCGCATCCAGCCAGCGGTTTTGCGGGAACAGGCACAGCGCCACCCGCACAAGCGCCAGCCCATATACCGCCGCCGTAAGCCCCCTTTTCCCTTGAACCTTATAGCGCAGCCGCCATACATAGTACAGCAGCACATAGAACGCCGTCATGGTTATGGAGGTGATCAGCTTGCCCGCGCCCAGCGCCGCGGCATAGTTTCCCAGCCCTGTGGTGCACAGCGCCACCGCGCGCGGAACCAGATGGAACGCATCGCCCGCGCCAAGCGTTACGGCCATAATGCCAAACAAACGGTGCTGGCGGCTTTGCCCGCTCATGCGGATCATGCGTACGCCCAGCACAAGTACCGTGGTTAGGTATACAATATCAAACAGCGTTTCCATTATTGCCTGCATATGCCTCATCCTTTCCTTCTGGCTTCCAAAGCGTCCCTCAGCAGCGCCTCCAGCAGCGCCGAGCGGCTCCGGCCCAGCAATACCTCCATACGGTAAAAGTCCAAAACAAGCTCCGCCAACGCCTGGGGCGTAACAGGCGGCCGCCATTCCAGCCCGCCGTAAAGCGGGTCGCGAAGCAAAGCGTCCGTAAGCATGGCGCGCATATGCGCAAACGCATCTTGCATGGCCTCCTGCCCACGGCGGTCATTTTTGACAACCAACGCATGCTGCGTAAAGAAACCAGGGTACTTTTCCGCACCCTGCGCAACGCAATCCCCCACGGCGCGCACCATCGGCAAAAACGCCGTCCACGGCCCGCCCTGCATCACCGGCGCAAAAATTTCCTGCCAAATTTGCCCGATCACGGCAATCACCAACGCCGCCTTGTCAGGAAAATAATGATAGACCGTGCCCACCGCAATGCCGCAGGCCGCGGCCACGCCGCGTATGTTCAGCGCCTCCATGCCCTTCGTTAACGCGATATCGCGGGCTTTTTGCAAAATTTCCTCCCGCGAGGTGGCAAGCGTATTCAAACCTTCCCTCCTTCCATCATCACGCCAAAATGAACGATGTTCATTTTATGCGATTCCTTCTCCTTTGTCAAGCGGAAACTTTTGATATCGTTAAAAATGGCAGCGCTTGCTGCGCAAGCACCGCCCAGACTGTCGATAAACCCCATAGGAGGCTTGGAGGGCCGCAGCCCTCCAAGTGTAATCCGGCCCCAGCGACATGCGCGGTGGGGCCGGAAGCCTTGCGTAGCAAGGTTTCCTTACGCCGTTCGCCGCCCGGCGAGCGTAGCGAGTAGGCGAACGGCGCAACTCTCGGCGGAAAAGATCGCCGCAGGCGAGCTTTTTCGACGGCCTGGGCGGCGCTTGCTGCGCAAGCACCGCCACTTCCTTTAGTTCAGGTTCTCCACCAGCATGAGCGGCCCATCCTCATAAAGCAGAGGATATTCGCCTAAAATGTCCCAGTCCATGCCAACGTCGTGGCAAATCAGGTACGCATGCTCCTCCTCCTCGCAAAAGGCCTCAATGCCGCCGTTCACGCATTGCAAATCCCCCACGAGCATGGCGCACAGCTGGTCATCCTGCACCCAGGAGCGGTAATCCACCGCGTAATAGTTATTCTCGGATTCGTATTGGATATATATGCGCGCGCCGGGATCCGTTTCGCGGTCAAAGCACTCCGTCAGCAGACGCTGGTAACGGTCGTCCATGGTTTGGGCAGATACCGTTTGTCCATTCCCCACAGCAAGGTAGAGAAGCGCCGCACAGGCCGCCGCCACGCATGCGGCGCGCACTGCCAGGCCCTTGCCCGCACGGGGGCTGGCAAGCCTGCGGCAGCTCATGCCAAAGCCCACGGCCAGCGCGGGCGCGCATACATATACATACCAACGCAGCTTGCTAACGCACAAGCTGTACACTACCACCGGAACCGCAAACCACAAAAGCACGCCCCATTGATCCTTCGTGAGGCGGCGGCTGCCAAGCAGCTTCCAAATCAACGCGCCCAGGCATAGCGCGCCGCCAGCCGCCATGGCGGGGTTGCCCAGCAGGAACGCCACATAATACAGCGGCCCGCCCTCGTGCGATTCCAGCACCGTGGACGCCCGTTTCGCCACGTCTATCAAAAGCATCTTTTCAAAAAATGCCCAGCCATCCCGCAAATAGCGCGCGACCGCCCAAGGCAAAATGGGTAGCAGCCCAAAGAGGATCAGCAGCAGATAGTTTTTCACACGCAGCTTTTTGATCTGCCCTGTAACGCATACATAGGCAAAGCAGGTAACGGGAATCATGGCGGCGTGCCAGCTTTTGCTCAAAAAGGCCAATCCAAAGCAGAGCGCGCTGCCATAGAGCATGCGTACGTCGCGCCCGCTTTCCAGCATGAACAGCATGGCAATCACATAAAACAGGATCATCAGCGCGTCCGCGTCGCCCGCGCGGCCAAAATGGTGGCCGTATACCCAATCGCACCCCAGCAGCACAAACAGCGCCGTCAGGCTGGCCACGCTGCCATAGCGCTTTTTGAGCCACAGGGATAGGATGAGCATGGTAAGCATTGCGCTTACCGCGCTGTAAAACCGAAGTCCCATCGCGCCAAAGCCAAACAGCCGGTACCCCAGGATGATCAGGTATTCCGAAAGCGGCGGCTTCAGGTTCCAGTAATCCGGCTCGCCATTAAAGGTGGTTACCACATAATCCCCGCTGAGCAGCATTTCATACGCATTCACGCCATGCCGGGCCTCGTCGCAGTCGCTAAGCGCCGCGCCGCCCAGGTTAAAGAACAGCAAAAAGCCGCCTGCCGCCAGCAGCAGCGCAAGCAAAGCCCAATAGGCCGCCTTTCGCGCGGGCAATCCTTTGTGCGCCATCGTCCTCTCCCCTTCCGCCCTTTCTAACCCTTCAACGCCACATTGGCTAAAAACTCTACCGTCCACTCGTCATGCGCCTGCGTTCCCAGGGGCAGCCGGCACCTTGCCCGGCCCTCGCTTTCCACATGCACCAGCGCGGGCCAGCGCTTCCCGCCGTCCGAGCAAACAGCCCTGTATTCGCCGCGCGGCACATCCTGCTTGCCGTTTGGGGTCATGCGCAGCACGCAGTGTTCGCTCTCATGGCATGCAACCGCGGCCTGCCGCATGAACGGCCTGCCCAGCAGCCTGGCAGCATGCGCCACATCCCCCTGCCCAAGCAGCGCGCGGATGGCGGTGGAGCTCACCTCCGCCCCATCCAGCGTGATCTTGGGTACCACGGAGGCCGCAAAGCCCAACGCGCCGCCCAGCGCGCTCAGCAGGGCAGGCGTGCCCCTGCCCTCTCTTCCATATGTATGGTTATACCCGCATACCACATCCGTGGGATGGAAGCGCCTTACCAGCTGCCCCACATATTCTTCAGGCAGCATGTCCATCACGCTGCGGTCAAAAGGCATGGCATACAGCACGTCCACGCCCAACGCCTCCATCAGCCTCACGCGCTCGTCAAAGGTGGTCAGCAGCGGCGGGCACTTTTCCGGCGCGATCAGGGTAAGCGGATGCTCCATAAATGTGCACACCACCAGCGGCGCGTCCTGGCGGTTCGCCAGCGCCCTTCCCTTTTGAAGCAGCACCCTATGGCCGATGTGTACGCCGTCAAACATGCCCAGCGCCACAACGCTGCGCTCCGCGTGATACCGTCCGTCCAGCACGACCTGCATCGCTTGTCCTCCCTCCGGCTCGGTTTATTCCCCGAGCCACGTCCTTAGCCTGACTTCCTCCCCCTGCCGCTGCGCCACGCCGCATAGCGTGCCGTCCATCCACAGGCAGAAGGGGCTTCCCTGCTCCGCCTGCTCGTTTAGGAGCGCCTTAAAGCGCTTCCATGGCAGGCGCCCCCCGTTGCGCACGGCCTTTTCCAGCCCGGCGGGCACCTGCGCCATGGGCAGATGCGCCAAAGCGGCCTGCGGAGGCAAAAGCAGCCCGCAAAGGCCGCCCTGCTCCCGCGCCTGCGCAAGCGCTTCCAGCGTGCGGGCCGTTTCCAGGGTAAACGGCCCGCTTTGCGTGCGCAGCAAAAAACGCATGTGCGCCGGGCAGCCCACGGCCTTGCCCAGGTCATGGCACAGCGTGCGCACATAAAAGCCCTTGGAGCAGCGCACGGCCAAAAGCGCTCCGTGAGGCTGCGTCATCGCGCGCAATTCAAGCGCATGCACCGTTACCTTGCGCGGAGGTATTTCCCGTTCAACGCCGCTGCGGGCCAGATCATACAGCCGCTTGCCATCCTGCTTGAGCGCGCTGAACATGGGCGGCGTTTGCATAAAGACGCCGATAAAGCGCTCGAGCGCCGCTTTGAGCGCAGCTTCGTCCGGCCAGTTCCCGCCTTCTGCGATAACCGCGCCCTGTGCGTCCTGCGTATCCGTGGCCGTGCCGAAGGCCACCTCGGCCACATAGGCCTTTTCCTTATCCTGCATGTAATCAAACAGGCGCGCGGCCTTGCCCACCATCAGCGGCAGCACGCCCGCCGCCTCGGGATCCAGCGTGCCGGCGTGCCCCACCTTCGCGCCGTCCAGCAGCCTGCGAACCGTGCCGACCACCTGCGCCGAGGACATGCCTGGCGGCTTAAGCACGTTCAAAAAGCCGCACAGCGGCCTTTCCGGCTGGCTCATAGCGCGCCCTCGCATGCCTGCGCCAGCGCTTCCTCAACGGCCAGCGCGGCATCCTCCAGCGGCATATCCACTGTGAGGCCGCTGGCAAGCCGGTGCCCGCCGCCGCCAAACCGCGCCGCCACCGCATCCACGTGATACGGCTCCAGCGAGCGCAGGCTCACCTTTGTGCGGCCATCCTCCATCTCGCGCGCAAAATACGCCAGCTTGACCCCTTCCAGGTCTATGGCGTAGTCCACCAGCCCCTCCGCATGGGCGGCAAGCGCGCCCGCCTCCTTCATCTGCGCCTGGGACAGCCGCAGCCCGGCCACGCGGTTTCCCTGCGTTAGGCGCAGGCTGGGCAGCACCAGCCCCAAAAGCCGCACAAAAGGCAGCTCCTTCACGCGGAACAGCCTTCTGCCGCAGTCGGCCAGGGGCAGCCCGGCCTCCATCAGCGCGCTCATGATAACAAAGCTTTCGGCGTTGGTGCTGTCGTACACAAAATTGCCCGTATCCGTGGAGAGCGCGGCATATAGGCACACCGCTTCCTCGCGGCTAAGCGCCAGCCCCATTTTTGCAAACAGCCGGAATACAAGCACCGCCGTTGCCGGCGCGCTCCCGTCGATCAGGTTCAAAGCGCCAAAGCCATCGTTGGTTCCATGGTGGTCCACCACCGCCGTTTGCTTGGCCGACGCAAAATAGGGTTCGCAAGCGCCCAAGCGCTCCCGGCAGCTCACATCCACCGCAACGGCCAGCTCCGCCGCCCATACGCCGCCCCCGGGCCTTTCAACGCCGCTTGCTCCCGGCAAAAACGCCAGCCTCGGCGGCACGTCGCCATCCAGCATCAGCCGCACGGCCTTGCCCATGCGCTCGAGCCTGCATTTCAGCGCCAGCGCGCTGCCCAGCGTATCGCCGTCGGGCGATATGTGGCAAAACAGCAAGGCGCTGCCCGCCGCTTCCACGGCGGACAGCACCTTCTTTTCCTCATCGCGTACCTTTTCACTCATCGCCCTGTTGCTCATCCGTTTCTTCCTCCGGGCGCACCTGCTTGAGCACAGATGCGATGTGAATGCCATACTCAATGTTGTTATCCAGCTCGAAAAGGATCTCCGGCGCATAGCGGATGATCATGCTCTGCCCCAGCTCATGGCGCACAAAGCCAGCCGCCTTTTTAAGCGCCTGCATCATGGGCGCGCGGTTCTCCTCCTCAAGAATGCTCACATAGATCTTGGCATAGCGCAAATCGCGCGTTACCTCGGCACGCGTTACGCTGTACGTGCCCTGGATCCGCGGGTCAGAGAGCTGCTCCCGGATGATGCGGTCCACCTCCCGGCGCACCTGCTCGCTGATGCGGTCAATACGTTGATAGCTCAATCGCGTTCTCCTTTATGAGCGTAGGCAGCTACGGCAGGAAACGCCGCCTCCCACGCCCTTCGTTCGAGGGCTTCCCCCCTAAAAACCCCTAACGTAACCACGCTATGCGCTGTTACGAAATTGCCGCTGCCCTTAACACAAGGGCGGGATTCCAAAGGGATATATCCCTTTAGCAGGGGTTGTAAGGGGCCGCGCCCCCTTACCGTTCGATTTCCTCCATGATGTAGCACTCCACCATGTCGCCTTCCTTGATATCGTTGAAGCTGTCAAAGCTTACGCCGCACTCGTAGCCCTCGGCAACCTCCTTGGCGTCATCCTTGAAGCGCTTCAGGCCGGTGAGCTTGCCTTCAAATACCACAACGTTGTCGCGGATGAGGCGCGCCTCGGCGTTGCGCTGCAGCTTGCCATCCTTCACATAGCAGCCGGCAACCGTTCCCGCGCCTGTGATGCGGAAGGTGTTGCGCACCTCGGCATGGCCCAGCACAACCTCTTTGTACTCGGGATCCAGCAAGCCCTTCATGGCCTTCTGGATATCCTCAATGGCCTGGTAGATAACGCGGTAGAGGCGCACGTCCACGCCCTCGCGCTCCGCCGCGTCGCGCGCGGAGGGGTCGGGCCGGATGTTAAAGCCAATGATAATGGCGTCAAACGCGGAGGCCAGGTTCACATCGTCCTTGGTGATGGCGCCCACCGCGCTGTGCAGCACGCGCACCTTCACCTCGTCGTTGGACAGCTTTTCAAGGGCCTGCTTCACGGCCTCCACGCTGCCCTGCACATCCGCCTTGATGATGATGTTGAGGTTGGTGAGCTTGCTCTGGTCAATACGGCTGAACAGGTTATCCAGCGATACCTTGGCGGATGCGGCCACGCGCGCAGCCTTAAGCTTATCGCGGCGCTCCTGCACCACCTGGCGGCCCAGATGGTCGTCCTCCACGGCCATCATATCGTCGCCCGCGCTTGGCACCTCCGTAAAGCCGGAAATTTCCACAGGCATGGAGGGGCCTGCTTCGCTCACGCGCTCGCCCTTGTCGTTGACCATGGCGCGCACACGGCCGCTGGCCATGCCGGCAACAATGTTATCGCCCACATGCAGGGTGCCGTTTTGCAAAAGCACGGTGGCAACCGGGCCGCGCGCCTTGTCCAGCTTAGCCTCGATGATTACGCCCTTGGCCATGCGGTTGGGGTTGGCCCTGAGCTGCTGCATATCGGCCTGAAGCAAAATCATCTCCAGCAGGTTATCCACGCCCTCGCCGGTGTGGGCGCTCACAGGCACCATAATGGTATCGCCGCCCCACTCCTCGGGCACCAGCTCGTAGGCGGTCAAATCCTGCTTAACGCGCTCTGGATTGGCCGCGGGCTTATCCATCTTGTTGATAGCAACAATGATGGGCACCTCCGCCGCCTTGGCATGGTTGATCGCCTCCACCGTCTGGGGCATCACGCCGTCGTCCGCCGCCACAACCAGAATGGCAATGTCCGTGGACTGCGCGCCGCGGGCGCGCATGGCGGTGAACGCCTCGTGGCCCGGCGTATCCAGGAAGGTGATGATACGCCCGTCCACCGTAACGGTGTAAGCGCCAATGTGCTGCGTAATGCCGCCCGCCTCGCCCGCGGTTACATGCGAATGGCGGATGTAATCCAGCAACGAGGTCTTGCCGTGGTCTACATGGCCCATGATGGTCACTACCGGCGGACGGGGCTGGAGATCCTCCTCGGCGTCCTCGTAGTCCATCTCGGCCAGGTCGTCCTCAGCGGTTTTGGCCAGGTTCATTTCCAGCTCTACGCCAAAGTCGCTGCAAACCAGGCTGGCGGTGTCAAAGTCCAGCTCGCTATTGATATTGGCCATCATGCCCAGCATCAGCAGCTTCTTGAGAATTTCACCGGCGGGCTTGCCAATGCGCTCGGTCAAATCCTTCACGGTGATGGTTTCGGCCGTCATATAGGCCTTCTCGATCTTGATGGGGGTCATCAGCTGCTGCGCGCTGGGCTTCTTGGAGCGCGCGCGGCGGCCTCCGCGCACCACGTCGTCATCGTAACCGTTAAAGCTTTCACGGGCCAGCTGCTTGCGGTTCTTCGCCACACGCTCCGGGTCATGCTGGCGCACATAGTTTTTCTTGTTGGGATCGTAGTTGCTAACGCGCTCCTTCTCCACGGAAGGCGTCATTTCCAGCGCAGGCTTGCGCCCGCCCATAGGCGGCCTTCCGCCGCCGGCCGGACGGTTGCCAAAGCCGCCCCCAGCGGGTCTGGGCGCTGCGCCCTGCGAATTGGCGGGGCGGCCATATGGGCCCTGCGCATTCGCGGGACGGCCATACGGGCCCTGCTGCGGATTCGCCGGGCGGCCATACGGCCCTTGCGCATTCGCGGGACGGCCATACGGGCCCTGCGGGTTCGCCGGGCGGCCATACGGGCCCTGCGCATTCGCGGGACGGCCATACGGGCCCTGCTGCGGGTTCGCCGGACGGCCGTACGGCCCTTGCGCATTCGCGGGACGGCCATACGGGCCCTGCGGGTTCGCCGGGCGGCCATACGGGCCCTGCGCATTCGCGGGACGGCCATACGGGCCCTGCTGCGGGTTCGCCGGACGGCCGTACGGCCCTTGCGCATTCGCGGGACGGCCATACGGGCCCTGCGGGTTCGCCGGGC
>OLGB01000693.1_pt1 | contig 45597 bp, 35 predicted proteins | sample 1605691 | NCBI WGS metagenome assembly OLGB01 (sample SAMEA3888925, study PRJEB22519) | human gut metagenome | biome: human gut; feature: human-associated habitat; material: faeces | place: Denmark | collected 2010
TGAATATATACACCGGGATGAGGACAATCAGGTAGAGTCTATTCAGACTGCTTTGGATGGCGTGGATATTGAAATTGAAAAGGGACAGTTTGTGGCAATTTTAGGTCATAACGGTTCCGGAAAATCCACGCTCTTAAAGCTTTTAAGCGCCCTGCTGATCCCAACGCAGGGCCTTTGCTTTGTGGGCGGCACGGATACCTCCGAGGCTAAGGGGTACGAACTGCGCGGGATCTCGGCGATCGTATTTCAGAACCCGGAGGACCAGATCGTGGCCTCCACCGTGGAAGAAGAGGTCGCCTTTGGACCCGAAAACCTTGGATGTCCGCCGGAGGAGATACTGGCGCGGCTGGAAGAGGCGCTTGCGGCGACCGGACTCGGCGACAGGCGGGAACAGTTGGTCGCGTCGCTCTCCGGAGGGCAGAAACAGCGTCTCGCCCTGGCCGGCGCGCTTGCGATGCATCCGAAGGCGATATTGCTGGACGAGGCGATGTCGATGCTCGACCCCCGGTCCCGCCGTGATTTTACGGAGATAATCGCGGCGGAGCACAAAAAAGGCCTGACGATAGTGGAAGTCACGCACAGGCTTGATGAGATAAGGGGGGCCGACAGAGTGATCGTCATGGCGGATGGGGTTATCTCTACGGACGTCAGCGCGAAGGAATTTTTCAAAAAAAGCGAAGCCGAGCTCCTCGCGATGAACCTCGCCAAGCCGCCTCTTGACCGCCTGCACGAACGGCTGGTCCTTGACGGGCTCATCCCCGCAGAGACCGCGGCCTCCGTCGAAGGCATCGAGGAGAAACTGCTATGCCGCTGATCGTAAAAGAACTCAGTTATACATACAACATCGGACTGCCCACCGAACACCCGGCGCTGCGTGGGGTATCTTTTGAGGCGCAGGCCGGTGAGATAGTCTCCGTCCTCGGTCATACCGGGAGCGGAAAATCGACGCTCGCGCAGCACCTGAACGCCCTGATGATCCCCCAGAAGGGAACGGTGGCCGTCGACGGCGTGAATACCGCCGAAGCGCCCCGCGAAGTACGCAGGAAGGTCGGCCTCGTATTCCAGTATCCGGAAGAACAGATATTCGCCGAAACCGTGGCGGATGAGATCGCCTTTGCCCCCAGGAACTGGGGGGCCGGCGAAGATGAGATAAAAGAGATCATACCGGAGGCGATAAGGGCGGTCGGCCTTGACGAAAAGATACTCGCCGCCTCGCCGTACAACATATCGGGCGGACAGAAGCGCCGGGTGGCCATCGCCTCCGTGATAGCGGCGCGCCCCGCCTACCTGGTCCTTGACGAACCGACCGCGGGGCTGGATGGAAGGGCTTCGCTTGAATTGATAAAGACTCTCAAAGATTTTGCCCAAAAGGGAATGGGGATCGTCCACATTACCCATGATATAGAGCTGGCGCTGGATATCAGCGTGAAAATACTGGTACTTGAAGATGGGCGGGCTCTTTCGTGGGCCGCTCCCGCGGAAACCGCGGCGCTGATCTGCGCGGAAAAGATAAAGGGGCTTGCGATGCCGGAGATACTCGAGCTGGCAAAGCGGCTCAAAGAGGCCGGAAAAATAGAGGCGCTCACCTGGTCCCCGGACAGGCTGGCTGACGAGCTGGTTTCGGCCGCGGGAATCAGAGGTTCCCGCCGGCATTGATGACGGAGGGGCAACGAAAAAAGAATGGCAGCCTTTGATAAGATCGCGCTTGGCCAGTACATTCCGGCCAAGTCTCCCATACACGCTCTGGACCCGCGCGCGAAGATAATCCTGGTGATCTCCGCGATGGCCGCGGTCTTCATGACGCATACACTGACGGCCTTTATCCTGTGGGGAGCCCTGCTCCTCCTGATTGCGCGCCTTTCCCGGATACCGCCGCGCGTAGTGGCGGCGTCGGCCAGACCCGTCCTTATACTGATAATATTTACCTCGCTGCTGCACCTTTTCCTCACTCCCGGCGACGAGATCGCCCGGTTCGGCAGGCTGACCGTCACGAAAGAGGGCGCCTTCCTCGCGCTGACGATGTCGATGCGCCTCGCCTGCCTTGTCATGTACGCTTCGCTGCTCACCTTCACGACTTCGCCGTCGCAGATCTCAGACGGGCTGGAGGGGCTGTTGTCGCCGCTGAAACGCGTCGGCGTGCCGGCCCATGAGATCGCGATGATGATAACGATCGCGCTGCGTTTCATACCGACGCTCTTCGAGGAGACCGGGCGCATAATCAAGGCGCAAAAGTCGCGCGGCGCGGAGTTTGACGAAGGCAGCCTGATGAAACGCGCGAAGGCCTACATCCCGGTACTCATACCGCTATTTGTGATAATCTTTAAACGCGCCGAGAGCCTTGCCGTGGCGATGGAAGCGCGCGGCTACTGCGGCGGCGCCGGGCGCACGCGTATGAAGCCTCTGCGCTGGCGGCCCTCTGACAGCGCCGCGCTGGCGGCGTTTATCCTCCTCTCCGCCGTTATCGTCTGCGGAGAAAAGGTCTTCCCGCTATGAACCGCTACGCGGCGGAGGTCAGCTATGACGGAGGAAAGTTCTTTGGCTGGCAGATACAACCGGGGCTGTCCACGGTACAGCGGTCGCTGGAAGAGGCGGTCTCCAAAATCAACGGCCGCCACACCCCCGTCGCCGGCGCGGGACGCACTGACGCCGGCGTGCACGCGAGGGCGCAGGTCTGTTCGTTCGATATGGAAAGGCCCTGGGAGCCGCGCCGCCTGCTGCTTGCGGTCAACGCGCATCTGCCAGAGGGCGTCAGCCTCATGCGGGCCGCCGCCGTCCCCGGTGATTTCCATGCCCGTTTCAGCGCCAGAGAGCGTGAATACCGCTACTTTATCTGGAACGCGAGCGCAATATATCCCCATATAAAGGGAAAGGCCTGCTGGATCAAGCCGCAGCGCTACGATTGGGCGCGCGCCGCCGAGGCGGCGAAGGAACTGCTCGGCCGCCACGATTTCAAAAACTTTTGCCGCCTTGAGGGCGGCGAACACAGCACCGTCAGAGAGATCACCCAAATACGCCTGATCGACAGACGACCGCTTATCATCCTGCGGATAAAAGGGAACGGCTTCCTGCACAACATGGTGCGGATAATACTGGGAAACCTGGAAATGGCGGCTCTCGGGCAGATAACTCCACGGCAGATAAAAGAGCTGCTCGATACGCGCGGGAGCACCAGATCCGACGGCGGCCGCACCTTTCCCGCCTGCGGCCTATACCTGTGGCAGATATCGTATGACGAAAAACTATGGTGACAGGCAGGATGGCTTTCATTCTTTTGCCACGCCGGACGCCGCGGGAGTCAGAGGCCGGCTTTCATGCGTTTGCTCCGCGCTCTGTGATAAAAGCCTCTTTGTATGGCCGCTTATATGGTAAAATAACTATTTGAGTTATATAGGAACGTTGCAAAAGAAGACCTCTGTATAGAGAGATAGGGAGGCTGGCAGGTTTGTGGAACAGAGATATAGGTATAGATCTAGGCACCGCCACGGTGCTGGTATTCGTTAAAGGCAAGGGGGTCGTCCTCCGCGAGCCGTCGGTCGTAGCGATGGACCAGAGCACGGGAAAGATACTTTCCGTCGGCGAGGACGCCAAAATAATGATCGGGAAGACCCCGGGCAACGTGGTGGCGATACGCCCGCTGCGCGACGGAGTCATCGCGGACTACACCATGACGGAGGTCATGCTCCGCGAATTCCTGAAAAAGACCACCTCCGGCATGGAGCGCATCGTGCGCCACCGCCTGATGATCGGCGTGCCGGCGGGAGCCACCGACGTGGAGCGCCGCGCCGTGCTTGAGGCCGCGCTTGAGGTGGGTGCTAAAGAGGCTTACCTGATAGAAGAGCCGATGGCCGCCGCGATCGGAGCCAATATGCCTGTCGGCGAGGCGGTCGGGAACATGGTCGTCGACATCGGCGGCGGCACGACGGATATCGCCATCGTCTCCCTTGGCGGTCTGGTCGTATTTGAATCGCTGCGGGTCGGGGGTGACAAGTTTGACGAGGCGATCGTCCGCTACATGCGCAAGCAGTATAATCTGGCTATCGGCGAACAGACGGCGGAAGACGTGAAAAAACAGATCGGCGCCTGCGATCCGACGAAGGCGTCTCCCGACAAGATAATGGACATTCGCGGACGCGACCTTGTCCAGGGACTGCCGCGCCAGGTCACGGTCAACAGCGTCGACGTCGCCAAGGCGATCGACGAACCGGTGAGCAGCATCATCGCCGGGATAAAGCGCGTCCTTGAAAAGACGCCTCCCGAGCTCTCCGCGGACGTAATGGACCGCGGGATCATCCTTACGGGCGGAGGCGCTTACCTGCGCGGCCTCGCCGAGCTGATCATGGAAGAGACGGAGATAAACGCCGTGGTCGCCGAATCGGCCGGCGAATGTGTCGCGCTGGGCACCGGCATTGCCCTGGAGTCGCTCGACAAACTCAAGGAGACCGGCGCGGTCTACCTCGCGACGAAGAAAGGTTTCAAAGGCAGATAACCCCATGCATTACTGGTGGGAGCGCGACGGCGTCCGCTTTGAGTGTACCGCCTGCGGCCGCTGCTGCGGCGGAGAGCCCGGCTCCATTTGGGTGACGCCCGCCGAGCGCGCGCGGATCGCCGGCGAGCTTGGGATAGACGAGATCGCCCTGCGAAAAGAATATCTGACGCGCCGCGAGGGAAGATGCAGTATAAAAGAGATGGAAAATTATGACTGTATTTTTCTTGAACGAAACTCGCGGCGCTGTAAGATTTACAAAGTACGCCCGCTCCAATGCCGCTTATTCCCCTTCTGGCCCTCAATATTAAAAGATAAAAAAGTTTGGAATTTTTACGCTAATAGATGTCCAGGCATGAACAACGGAAAATATTATTCTCCGGAAATAATCAAAAAATTCTTAAATTTGCCATCTGCGGAAATATTGTAGATATTAATACAAAAAATAAAGGCTCATTGTTAGATAATTTTGGATATTATATTTTAAGGCGCGAGAAAAAAGACCTTAATTGTCCCTTGTATTCTGGAAATTCAAACTTGATTTTATTCCCCCGCGATTGTAAACTTATATAAGTTGGTAATATGCAAAATGAACTCATATTCCTAAGAAGTACAAAAACCGAGGAGGTTGTTCACATGCCGTCAAATTGCTCAGTAGCGCCGAAAGATGTATTCTCAACGATTGAAAAGCTCCTTCTTCGTGACGGGTTCGATATCGTCATCGATATGGAACAGTCAAAGGGAAGCCATATCGTAGACTCCGCGTCAGGGGCCAAGTGGCTGGACTTCTACACATTCTTCGCGTCGTCCCCCTTCGGGATGAATCACCCGAAACTCGACAATCCCGAATTCAAAGAGAAGATATTCCGCGCAGCCATCAACAAGGTCGCCAACTCGGACATCTATACGCAGGAAATGGCTGAATTCATCAAAACGTTCGGTGAAGTCGCCGTCCCCGAAGGCTACAACCACGTGTTCTTTATCGACTACGGCACGCTCGCGGTCGAAAATACATTCAAGGTAGCGATGGACTGGAAAGTCCAGAAGCTCCTGCAGAAGGGCAAAGTCACCCCCGGCGAAGCCTACAACGGACGCAAGGGCACGAAGATCATGCACTTCAACGAAGCCTTCCACGGCCGCAGCGGCTATACCCTTTCCGTCACGAACACCAACGACCCGAACAAGCACCAGCGCTTCGCCAAGTTCACCGACTGGCCGCGCATCATCAACCCGAAGATCTCCTTCCCGCTTGAAGACCATATCGGAGAGGTCGAGTGGCTCGAGGCCCAGGCCATCAAGCAGATCAAACAGGTGCTGATGGACGATCCCGACGGAGTCGCGGCGGTCATCATCGAAACGATACAGGGCGAGGGCGGAGACAACCACTTCCGCACCGAGTTCTTCCAGAAGCTGCGCCAGATCTGCGACGAAAACGAAATGCTGCTCATCTTCGACGAAGTACAGTGCGGCATGGGCATCACCGGCAAAATGTGGGCCTGGGAACATCATGCGCCCGTCAAGCCGGACCTCTTCTCCTTCGGCAAAAAGGCGCAGATCTGCGGACTCATCGCCGGCCCGCGCGTCGACGAAGTGAAAGACAACTGCTTCAAGGTATCGAGCCGCATCAACTCGACCTGGGGCGGCACCGTCGTTGACATGGTCCGCGCTCAGAAATACCTTGAGATCTACCGCGACGAAAAAGTCCTTGACTACGTCAGCAACGTCGCCGGCCCCGCGCTCTACGCCGGACTCAAAGAACTCGAGTCCGAATTCCCCGGATACATCCGCAACGTCCGCGGCAAGGGGCTTATGTGCGCCTACGACATCTGCTGCCCGGAACTCCGCGACAAGTTCCTCAAAGAGTGCCACAAAAACAACATGCTCATCCTTGGCTGCGGCAGCAACACCGTCCGCTTCCGTCCGGCGCTCAACGTTCCCCTCGAAGACCTGCAGCTCGGCATCGATATATCCCGCAAAGCCGCCCAGGCCGTATTCAAGAAGTAATCCTGATCTTAGAGAGCTAAAAAAATGCCGGAGCATCGCTCCGGCATTTTTTATGGCGTAAGCGCCCCGCTGTTTTCTTCGTACAGGGGCATATCCGGCGAGGCGGCTCACGCGGGGCGGACGGCGGCGGGATAAGGGCCGTCCGTGAAAAACATCGCCGCGGCGTCAGCGGCCGGTTCCCTGCCGCAGCGCCTCCTCCCACATCCGGTAGCGCTCGTCGTTCCTTCCGGCGCAGGCCGGGCTGGTGGAGAGCATTCGGCGGTAGGGGCGGGCCGGTTCGCCGAAATATTTTTTGTATTTTGCAAACGCGCAGGCGCCGTTGAAGAGGATCAAAGAAATGTTGGGATGGAGCGCGAGCAGCGAGGGGACGTCGTTCGGCTCCTCGTCTCTGATTTTTCCGTCGAGACTGCCGGCGCGGCGCGCGCATTTTATCGTATCCCATAACGCGAGGCGGCGGCGCAGGATAAAATCGTAGCGTTCCTGGAAGGAGTCCGGCATCGTCTCTCCGAATACACGGTAAAGTATCTTCCAGAAATGGTTTTGCGGGTGCGCGTAGTAGCTGCTCATCGCCAGCGATTTTTCTCCCGGCAGCGAACCCAGTATCAGCGTGCGCGAGCTGTCGTTTATAACCGGACCGAAGCTGTACTTCATTTTTTGCGATACCCCTCCCTTCTTGCCTATCATATTTTATCCCCTTTTACCGCCGCCGCCGCCCTATTATTCGCCATAATTTTTGTGCAACCGATTGAATGTCCATTGTCACCGGTAAAAATATATCGAAGAGGGCTTGACGAATTATGTTTAAGGGCTATAATACTCTGGAACTTTGAACGATTGGTAAAATCAATAAATAAACAAAACATATATTCATGTTCATTTTTGTTTATAGAAAAGTGAAGGAGTGCGCGATCTTATGAAGAACAGAGTTTACTTGACGCTGAGCGACGGCTCGGTATGGCCCGGAAGGGGGCATATCGAGGCACCCGTGGAGGGAGAAGTCGTCTTTACCACGGCCTCCTGCGGCTATCCGCAGACTTTGACGGACCCCTCTTACAACGGACAGATCGTCATCTTCGCATTTCCGCCCATCGGCATCTACGGAGTGGATAAGGAAAATCTTGAGGGGCGGCGCGTGTGGGTGCGCGCGGCTCTCATGACCGGCCTCGACGAGACGGAGGAGGGACGTTTTGAAAGCCTGACCTCCTGGATGGCGGAAAACGGACGCCCGCTTATCTCCGATATAGACACACGCCAACTGATATTAAAGATACGCGAATGCGGTTCGATGATGGGACGCATCGACCTTGAACCGCACGTTCCGGGGCTGGAAGAGCTGCCGGATACGCTGGTTTCCGAGGTCTCCTGCCGCGAAATGGAGACATACGGCGGCGGGGAACTGACCGTCGCGCTGATGGACTACGGCGTCAAAGAAAATATTATCCGCGGCATGGTGCGCCGCGGCTGCCGCGTGATACGTTTCCCGCATAACACGCGCGCTTCCGAGGTGCTGGCCTCCGGCGCCGACGGGATATTGCTGAGCAACGGGCCGGGAGACCCTTCCGTGCTAGATTTCGAGGCGGGCGAGATCGCCGCGATGCTTCCCTGCGGCAGACCGCTGCTTGGAGTATGCCTCGGCAATCAGCTTCTCGCGCGCTCCTGCGGGGCGAAGACAAAAAAACTCCCCTTCGGCCATCGCGGGGCAAACCAGCCCGTGCTCGAATGTTCCACGGGGCGCGGCATCCTCACCAGCCAGAACCATCAGTACGCCGTGGACGGCGATACGCTTGCGGGGACGGACCTTGAGGTGGCCTACAGCCACCTGGGGGACGGCACGGTCGAGGGGCTGCGCCACAGGCGTTTCGACGCGCTCTCCGTGCAGTTTCATCCCGAGGCCTCGCCCGGGCCGGAGGACGCCTCCTACATTTTCGACAACTTCATAACCCGTATGCGGGCCGCTAAAGGGAGATAGGTGAACGCTGATGAGAGATACGACGATAAAAAAGGTTCTTGTTCTTGGTTCCGGGCCGATAAAGATCGGCCAGGCCGCGGAGTTCGACTATGCCGGCACGCAGGCCTGCCGCGCCCTCAAGGAAGAGGGCTGCAGCGTAATACTGCTCAACAGCAACCCCGCGACGATACAGACGGATAATTCCGTCGCCGACTTCGTCTACATCCGGCCGCTCCTTCCCTACGTGGTGGAGAACATCCTCCGCGAGCACCGTCCCGACGGCGTCGTCGCGACGCTAGGCGGCCAGACGGGCCTCAACCTCTGTATGGAATGCGAAAAGCTCGGTATGTGGCGGCGCTATAAATGCCGCGTCCTTGGCACGCAGCCGGAGGCGATCGAACGCGCGGAGGCGCGCGAGCCCTTCCGCCGGGCGATGATCGAAGCCAATCAGCCGATCATCGCGAGCCGCGGCATCTCCTCGGTCGCCGAGGCGCAGGAATTTGCGCTGCGCACGCCGCTGCCGCTGATACTGCGCCCCGATTTCACGCTCGGCGGCTCCGGCAATTCGGTGGTGCGCGATATTGAAAGTTTTGTGGTGCAGACGGAGGACGCGCTTACCGCCTCGCCGGTGGGACGGGCCCTCATCGAGCGTTATCTCGAGGGATGGCACGAGATCGAGGTCGAGGTCGTGCGCGACAACGCGGGGAACTCCCTCGCGGTCTGCAGCATGGAGAATATCGACCCGATGGGCGTCCACACGGGAGACTCTATCGTCGTCTCGCCTGTGCTCACCCTCACCGATAGAGAATGGCAGATGATCCGCACGGCGGCGCTCAGAATAGTCGACGTGCTTGACATCCGCGGCGCCTGCAACGTGCAGTTCGCCCTCGCCCCCGACGGCGGCGAATATTATGTCATCGAGGTCAACCCGCGCGCCAGCCGTTCCAGCGCGCTGGCGAGCAAAGCGACGGGGTACCCGATCGCCCGCATGGCGGCAAAGATCGCCCTCGGCCTCAACCTCACGGAGATGGCCAACCCCGTGACGGGCGCAGGCAGCGCCCTCTCGGAACCGGCGCTCGACTATGTGGCGGTCAAGGTGCCCTCCTGGCCCTTCGACACCTTCCCGCAGGCGGACCCGTCGCTGGGGCCGCGCATGAAGGCCACCGGCGAAGTGCTCGCCCTCGCCGCGAATTTCGCGCAGGGGCTGGTCAAAGCCTACCGCTCGCTTGCGCGGGGCAGGACCCTGCCGGACCGCAAACTGCGCGCGTGGGAGACGCGCCGCCTTTGGGAACAGGTCAACACGCCGACGAACCTGCGTCTCGAGGCGATCACGGAGCTGCTGCGCCGCAGTTCGGCGACGGTGGAGGAGATGGCCCGCAGGACGCACATCCGCAGATATTTTATCGAGCAGCTCAACGCGATACAGCTGGCGGAAAAGTATCTTGAAGAGGACGGCGCGGTGAACGGCAATATCGTCAGCGCCGCGAAAAAGGGCTTCTCCGCCGGCCAGATAGCGCTCGCCGCCGACATATCCAGAGAAGAGGTACTGCGGAGGCTTGAGGAAGAAGACTATTCCACCGGTTACCGCGAGGTCGACGGCTGCGCCGGCGAGTTCCCGTCAGGCTCCGGCTATTACTACGGCGTGGCCGGCGTGAAGGACGATCCCTACGAGCGCCACAGCGGCGGCATCGCCGTCATCGGCTCCGGCGCGATACGGATCGCGCAGGGGGTGGAATTTGACTACTGCTGCGTCAAGGCGGTCGAGGCGCTGCGCCGCCGCGGCATCCGCGCGATCATGATGAACGTGAACCCCGAGACGGTGAGCACCGACCATGACATCTCGGACGCCCTCTACCTCGAACCTCTGACCGTCGACGACGCGCTGCCGGTGCTGAAACGCGAGGAGGCGGCGGGAGTCTTCGCCTGCTTCGGCGGGCAGACCTCCCTGCGCCTCGGCCTCGATCTCGCGCAGGAGGGGATAAAACTCTTCGGCCCCGGGGCCGAGGTGATAGACGCGGCCGAGGACCGCGGAAAATTCTCGCGGCTGCTCACCAAGATTGGCGTGCCCGAGCCGGAGGGAGTCGACGTCGCCTCCGTCGAGGAGGCGAAGGAGGTCGGACGCCGGCTCGGCTATCCGCTGATGGTGCGTCCGAGCTTCGTCATCGGGGGCGTCGCGATGAAGGTCGTCTACGGCGAACAGGCACTGGTCGAGGTCCTGCGGGAGGCCTTCGAGGCGGTCCCCGGACAAAAGGTGATGGTGGATCAGTTCCTCGCGGGGCGCGAATTTGAATGCGACGCCGTCTGCGACGGCGAAGATGTCCTCATCCCCGGGATATTCGAGCACATAGATCCCTCGGGGATACATTCGGGCGATTCGATCGCCGTTTTCCCCAGCTATTCGCTTACAAAGGAGCAGCAGGGGCAGGTGCTGGACTTTGTCAAGGTGATATCGAAGGAGCTCGACGTTCACGGGCTTCTGAATATCCAGTTCGTGCTGCGCGGCGGCGTCTTCTGGATCATAGAGGCCAATCCGCGCGCGAGCCGCACCGTGCCGATCGTCAGCAAGATATCGAAACTCCCCGTCATCGACATGGCGGTGGGCATCGCTCTGGGCGAGAGGCTACGCGATATGCCGTACGGCACGGGGCTCTATCCCGAGACGGGGCAGTGGAGCGTCAAGGTGCCGGTATTCTCCAACGATAAACTCCCCGGGCTGGACCCCAAGCTCGGGCCGAGGATGATGTCCACCGGCGAGAGCCTGGGCGTCGCGGACAACCTTGCCGACGCGATAATGGACGGACTTAAGGGCTCCGGCTGGCTGCCGCCGGCGACTGGACGCATACTGATGAGCATCGCGGACAGCGAGAAGGCGGAGGCTATGCCCGTCGCCTCGCAGTACAAGATGCTCGGCTGGGAGATAGACGCGACGGAGGGTACCGCGGCCTACCTGAAAAAGTGGGGCATCGAGGTGAACCGCGTCGAGCGCGCGGAGCTTGTGCGCCGCCTACGCGGCGGCGAGTGGGACCTCGTGCTGAATATTCCCGGCGGCAACGAGCGCCACATGGCGGACGGCGCGATGATAAGGAAGCAGGCCTGCTCCGCGGGAACGCCCTGTCTTCACTCGATAGCCGCCGCCTGGGCCGTGGCGGCGGGGCTGAACAGCCGCTGAGGCGCGCGGGAACGCCGGAAACAACTCACAGTACAAAACGGAACCAAACGACGCCGGGCTTGACCCGGCGTCTTGCGTATCCCCTACCGTCACGCCGGGCCCCGGCTTGTGGCCGGGGCGGCAAATCAAAAGCAAAGGCCGGAAGAGTATACTTAAAATAACGATAAAAATTCATTCTTCCTATTTCCTTTTTGTAGAAAGTAGTTTAATATATTTATGGGTATAGCTAAAAAAGCTATTTTTAATAAGAGGGTAGGGGGAATTGCCGATGTTGAGCAGTAAGCTGCTTGATGATATTGGAAGACAGATCCTGAGAATACTTCAGGAAGACGGCAGAATATCTTTTAACGAACTTGGCAGAAGGGTAGGCCTCTCTTCACCTGCGGTCGCGGAACGTGTGCGGCGTATGGAGGAGGCCGGCATCATCCTCGGCTATCGCGCGGTGGTCGATCAGTCGCGTGTGGGCTATCCGATAATGGCGTTTATCCGTCTCTCCATTCCGGTATCGTTCCTCGCCCAGGCCGACGAGTTGGCGAAGGCCATCCCGGAGGTGCTTGAATGCCATCACCTCACGGGGAGCGACGGAGTTATCCTTAAAGTCGTCGTTTCATCGGTCGGACACCTGGAAGAGGTCATCAGCCAGATGGGCAGCTGCGGCATGACGACGACGGCGATCGTCCTCTCGTCCCCGGTGGTATCGCGTCCCATCGATCCCATCAAACAGCAGACCCCGCCCCCCGCGGTCTAGGGCTGCGGCTGCCGGGCAAGATTAGACTGTTTCTGATTTTTTCTTACATTAAACCCTGTCTTATGGTAAAATATATAAGCTGAATTAGAAGCGGCGAGTATCGCCGCTTTATTGTTGAATAAATTTTTATCATCAGTGATGTAAAGCTCACTGTATTCAGGCATAATCAACGCTTTCACACAGAGCGCCTCGGAGGTATATATATGGATCACAACTCAAAGCAGAGCAACCTATTTGAAATCAATAAGGTTATACCTCTGCCGCTGGAAGAAGAGATAAAGCAAAGTTATCTTAATTACGCGATGAGCGTCATCGTGGGGCGCGCCCTTCCCGACGCGCGCGACGGACTGAAACCCGTGCAGAGAAGGATACTTTTCGCGATGATGGAGCTTGGCGTGCGTCATAACCAGGCCTTCAAGAAATCGGCGCGTATCGTCGGCGAAACGATGGGTAAGTACCACCCGCACGGCGACGCGGCGATATACGATACGATGGCCCGCCTCTCGCAGGATTTCAGCATGCGTTACCAGCTCGTCGAAGGTCAGGGAAACTTTGGCTCGATAGACGGCGATCCCCCCGCGGCGATGCGTTACACGGAGGCGCGCCTCCACGCCCTCGGCGAGGAGATGCTGACCGACATCAATGAGGAGACGGTCGACTGGGGGCCGAACTTTGACGAATCGCTCGAAGAGCCTCTCGTCCTGCCCTCGCGCGTTCCAAATCTGCTGGTAAACGGCAGCACCGGCATCGCCGTCGGCATGGCGACCAATATGCCGCCGCACAACCTCGGCGAGGCGGTGGATGTCTGCTGCGCGATCCTCGACAATCCCGAGGTCGAGCTTGGCGAGCTTATGGGGCTTATGCCAGGGCCGGATTTTCCGACTGGCGGCATAATTCTCGGACGCGAGGGGATAATCGACGCCTACCGCACGGGACGCGGAAAGCTCGTCGTCCGTGGGCGCGTAGACATCGAGGATGGCCGCAAGGGAAAACGTTCGATCATCATTACCGAGATACCATACATGGTCAACAAGACCAATTTCATAGAGACTATCGCGAAGGGTGTGCAGAGCGGCCTTATCGACGGCATCTCCGACCTCAGGGACGAGTCTGACCGCAACGGTATGCGCATCGTCGTGGAGCTCCAGCGCGACGCCGATCCTAACCTCGTGCTGCGCCAGCTCTACACGCGCACACAGCTGCAGAGCACCTTCGGGGTGATAAACCTCGCCATTGTCAACGGAGAGACGAGGGAGCTGCCGCTCAAAGAGCTGGTGCAGATATTCCTCGATCACCGCCGCGAGGTAGTGCGCCGGCGCACCGAGTTCCGCCTCCGCAAGGCGGAGGACCGCCGCCACATCGTCGAAGGCCTGCTCCGCGCCCTGGACGTCATCGACCAGGTCATCCACATTATCAGAAGTTCGGACACCGCGGCGACGGCGAGGAACAACCTCATCGAGGAGCTTGGCTTCACCGAGATCCAGGCGCAGGCGATACTTGACATGCGCCTCCAGCGCCTGACCGGGCTGGAGCGCGAGAAGCTCGATACGGAGCTGGCCCAGCTGCTGATGGACATAGAGCGTTACGACAGCATCCTCTCAAGCCAGCTGATCCTTGACTCCGTCGTCAAAGACGAGTTGATGGAGATAAGAAGGAACTACAGCGACAAGCGCCGCACCGACATTGAAAACGCGGTCGGCGAGGTCGCGGACGAAGACCTGATCCCCGAAGAGGATATCGTCGTCGCCCTCTCCCGCGACGGATACATCCGCCGTATGCCGCTGCAGGACTACCGGGTGCAGCAGCGCGGCGGCAAGGGCGTCAAGGGAGTCGCGACGAAGGCCGAGGACGAAATAGCGATAATCGCCACCACCACGACGCACAGGACGCTCTACCTCTTCACGAACAAGGGGCGCGTCTTCGGCGTGCGCGGCTTCTCGCTGCCGGAGCCTAAGACGGGCAAGGGAAAACTTGTGGGAACGATAATCACCCTTGAAAAAGAGGAGAAGGTCGTCGCGATAAAGGACAGCCTGCTCAGCGGGACGAAATTCATCTTCTTCGTCACGAAGCAGGGAACGGCGAAGAGACTGCCCGTAGAGGAGCTTGACGGCCTGACCAGGGCCGGTCGCCGCGTGCTTGGCATCTCCGAGGGCGACGACATTTCGCGTGTACGCTTCACGAGCGGCACGGACGACCTGCTGCTCACCACGGCGCTGGGGCAGACGCTGCGCGTCAACGAAGAGGAGTTCCGTCCGCTCGGCCGTCAGGCGCAGGGCGTGCGCGGCATCCGCCTTGACGACGGTGACAGCGTGGTCGGCTGCGACGTCGTAAGCGACGGCCGCCATGTGCTTTTTATCAGCGAGCGCGGGATAGGCAAACGCACCTCGTATGACGAATTCACCCAGCATCATCGCGCCGGTTACGGCGTGCGCGCGATGAAGCTTTCGGAAAAGACCGGCGACCTCGTTGGCGCCTGGGGCGTCCAGGACGACGAGGAGATCATCGTGATCAGCAGCAAGGGGCGCATGGTGCGCATCGGCGCTCAAGAGATATCGACGCTCTCCCGCACGGCCACCGGATACATGATCGTAACGCTCGACGAGGGCGATACTGTGGCGGATATCAGCATCGTCCGCAAAGACGACGACGAGGAATAGCGGATGAAGCTTGCCCGCGACGGTTATCCGACGATAGCGGCGCTCATCTTTATGACGGCGGGGGGAGGGCTCATCTCTCCCTGGATATCCGCCTGCCTTTTCGTTCCCCTCTGCATAGTCGTCTGGTTCTTCCGCGACCCCGAGCGCGTCCCCGAGCGCGCTCTCGCGGACGGAGACTTTCTCAGCCCGGCGGACGGCAAGGTCGTCGAGATCGAGGAATCCGAACACGAATATGTCGGGCGCGCGGTAAAGATCGGCATATTCATGAATGCTTTCAGCGTTCATGTCAACCGTTTTCCGACCGACGGCACGGTAAAGTACATAAAATACGTCTCCGGCAAGAAATGGTTCGCCTTCGCCCCGAAGGCCTCGGAGATAAATGAGCGTTTATACGTAGGGGCGGAATCGGATCACGGCCGCTTTCTGCTCGTGCAGATCGCGGGTATACTCGCGAGAAGGATAGTTCGGCGGGTCCGCATGGACGATATAGTGCCAATCGGCGGCAGATATGGTATGATAAAGATGGGGTCGAAGGTCGACATATACCTTCCCCCGGAAATTATGCCTAATGTCAAGATCGGCGACAAGGTGTTCGCGGGGCACAGTATAATAGGAGTGTTAAAAAAATGAGAAGAGTAGACAGAAGAGTGAAGAATATCCCCATAAAAACGATAATTCCGAATATGATAACGAGCGGCAGCGTCTTCTGCGGAGTGTCGTCGCTGATACTTACCGCCCATGAACGCTTTATCCCCGCTGCTCTTCTGATCTGTTTCGCGGTATTTTTCGACGTGATGGACGGCCGTGTCGCGCGCAGCCTCGGCGGCAGCAGCGCTTTCGGCGAGGAGCTCGACAGCCTCGCGGACGCGATCAGTTTCGGCGTCGCCCCCGCTTTCCTCATCTACAACGCCTACGTCGGCGTCGAGAGCGGCATCTGGGGACCGCTGACCGCCTCTTTCTTCGCGCTCTGCGGCGTTCTGCGCCTCGCGCGCTTCAACGTCACGCACGTGCCGGCCGGCCCGTTCCAGGGTCTTCCGATACCTGCCGGCGGCCTTGCGCTGGCCTCTATCGTCATCGCCCGCCTGCCGATAACGCCGCTGGTCGCGATGTCGGCGATGTGCTTCGTCGGCGCGCTGATGGTGAGCTCGGTGCCGTACTGCAACGCCAAGAAACTTAAGAAATCGAATGTCAGCCGCGCCAAACTTTACGGACTCATGACATTTATCGCCCTCTGCTTCTTTATTTTGAGAGAAAAGGCTTTTCTTGCCATGGCGGTAATGTATATAATAAGCGGGTTGGTGAAGTTTGACGGAGCGGAGTGGATAATGCTTCACGCTGAGGACGAGCGTTCGGCTCACGAGAAAGACTGATCGCTTACGGTCTTTTAAGATATCGGCCCCGGCTTCGCTCAGGCGGAGCCGGGTTTTTTATAACAGCAGGAGTTAATGGCGCCGTTCCGCGGCTGGTGCGCAGGCCGGCGCTATTCAATAAGGGGGAAACTTTTTGATGAAGAAGATCATGACCGGCAACGAGGCGATCGCCCGCGGCGCGTGGGAGGCCGGACTGCACGTGGCGGCCGCCTACCCCGGCACGCCTTCGACGGAGATACTGGAAAACCTCTCCGGGTACAAGGATGTCTATTCGGAGTGGGCGACGAATGAGAAGGTCGCTCTTGAGGTGGCGGCGGGAGCGTCGATGGCGGGGGCGCGCGCTCTCGCGGCGATGAAGCACGTCGGGCTCAACGTGGCGGCGGACCCGCTTTTCACCCTCGCCTACACGGGAGTGGGCGGCGGGCTTGTCGTCGTCACGGCGGACGACCCCGGGCTCTTCAGCTCGCAGAACGAGCAGGATAACCGCTTTTACGCCTCGCACGCGAAGCTCGCGATGATCGAGCCCTCCGACAGCCAGGAGAGCCTCGACTTTATAAAAGAGGCCTTTGCGATATCGGAAAACTTCGACACGCCCGTGCTATTCCGCGTCAGCACGCGTATCTGCCACAGCAAGACGCTCGTTGAGCCGGGAGAACGCGCCGAGGTCGCCGTACGCCCCTACGAAAAAAACAGCGCGAAATATGTGATGGCTCCGGCCCACGCTAAAAAACGCAAATACCTCATGGAAAAACGCATCGCCGCGCTGAAGGAATTCTCCGAGACGACGCCGCTGAACCGCGTCGAACGCGGCGAGGGGAAGACCGGCATCATCACGAGCGGCATCTCCTACAACCACGCGAAAGAGGTCTTCGGCGACGGGGCCTCCTATCTCAAGCTCGGCTTTACTTGGCCGCTGCCGGAGAAAAAGATCCGTGATTTCGCCGCCTCGGTCGATACGCTCTATGTGATCGAGGAGAACGAACCCTACATAGAAGATTTTGTGAAGGCGCTCGGCGTTGCCTGCACGGGCCGTGAAAAGCTCCCCTGGGTCGACGAGCTGACGCCGGAGGTGATCCGCCGCGCCTTCTTCCCCGGCGAGGCCGAAACTGGAGGCTACGCGATCGACGCCAATATACCGCCGCGTCCTCCCGTGCTCTGCGCCGGCTGTACGCACCGCGGCTTCTTCTACGAAGTCGGCAAATACAAGGACGTCGTCGTTACCGGCGATATCGGCTGCTACACGCTCGGCATGGTGCCGCCGCTCTCGGTGACGGATTCCGTCATCTGCATGGGGGCCAGCGTCTCCGCCGGCGTCGGCTTCCGCAAGGCCGTAGAGCGCGCGGGAAGGAATGAAAAGGTCTTTGCCGTCATCGGCGACTCGACCTTCTTCCACTCGGGGATCACGGGGCTTATCGACGCCATCGTCAACAAGGCACCGATCGTCGTCAACATCCTCGACAACAGGATCACCGCCATGACCGGCCATCAGGAGAACCCCGGCACCGGCCGCACGCTGATGGGCGAGCCGACGCATCAGGTCGACCTCAAGGCGCTCTGCATGGCCTGCGGCGTCAAAGAGGAAAACATCCGCCTCATCGACCCTTACGACCTTACGGCGACGAAAGAGGCGATAAAAGCCGGACACGACGCCTCCGAGCCCTTCGTGATAATCACCACGTCTCCCTGCGCGCTCATTAAAGAGGTCATAAAAAAGCGCGCCAATATGAAGTGTGCCGTGGACGAGGAAAAGTGCGTCAAGTGCAAACTGTGCCTCAAGGCGGGCTGCCCGGCGCTCAACTTCCGCGGCGGCCGCGTCTACATCGACCGCGCCTCCTGCAACGGCTGCACGGTCTGTATGCAGATATGCCCGAAAAAAGCTATCTCCAGGGAGGGTGAATAGCCATGAAAAACAACGATACCAAAAGCATCCTTCTCGTCGGCGTCGGCGGACAGGGAACGATCCTCGCCTCGAAGATACTCTCCGAGGGACTCGTCCGCAAGGGATATGACGTCAAGATGTCCGAGATACACGGCATGAGCCAGCGGGGCGGCAGCGTCACGACGCACGTCCGCTATGGATCGAGGGTGGCGTCGCCCGTCGTGCCCGAGGGCGAGGCGGACGTGCTCGTCGCCTTTGAAAAGGTCGAGGCGGCGCGCTGGCTCCGTTACCTGAAAAAGGGCGGCACTCTCGTCGTGAACGATTTCGAGATATATTCGCTGCCCGTGCTTACCGGCGCGGCCGAGTATCCGGAGGGCGTCACCGACAAACTCAAAGCGGAGGTGCCGAACACGAAATGCTTCAACGCCGGGAAGGTCGCCGAATCGCTCGGCAACATCAAGGCGCAGAACGTCGTGCTGCTCGGCGCGCTTGTGAAGGCGATGGGCCTTGAGGATCTGGACTGGAAGGCCGTCTTGTCCGAGACGGTCCCCCCCAAGCTGCTTGAGCTGAACATCAGGGCTTTCGAGGCCGGATTGGCTCAATAGAGCGGATGGGGATATAAAAAAACCGAAGATGGCGCGAGCCGGTCTGGTTTTTGCCCGCGCCGTCTTCAACGTTTGGAAGGCATTACGGTTTTTGCCGGAATTACCAATATTTACAGCATAAAAAGTCCGTGCGTATGGACCCGCACGGACTTCGTTCTTATATAGGATTCAGCCTGGTTCGGATCAAACGACGGTTACCACTTGAGTTCCGTCTCCGTGACCTCTCCGTCGCCCCATGTTACCGTAAGCAGCAGCTTGCCGTTCTTGGCGTTCAGTTTGCCGTTATTCTGCATCAGCAGCTGATAGGTCTTTGTGCCGTTGACGTTGAGCTTGACCGTTCCGTTGGCCGCGTTGAGGAACTTGCCGCCCTCCCGCACGCCGAGGAGCCACCTGCCGTTGTTGGCGGCCAGCGTGTCCCAGCCGGTGCCGCCGCTGTCGGCGAGGACCATCGCCTTGATGACGCCCTTGCCGGCGGCCTTGACCGTCAGCGCCATATCCTTGGCTCCGTTCGCGCCCTTCTTCTTATTCTTGCCGACGAGGTCCACGGCGACGCTCTCGGGCTTCTTTGAGACGAATGTCACCGAGCGGTCGGCCTTTGTAACGGCGCTCTCGTTCTTGTCTTTGCCCGCCGCCGCTTTTGTGGCGCCCTCCATCAGGCGGCCGTCCTCAAAGACGATCGTGACGCGGTAAGGCCCCGTATTTTGGTCTTTTTCCTCGTCAAAGGCGATATGTAATTCTTCGGTGCCGTCGACGTCGATCGCCACGGACCCGTTCGCCTTGTTCAGCCTCTTTCCATCCGGCGTCAGTACCGCCGCGAGATAGGATTTGTCATTGCCCTGTATGGTGTCCCACAGTTGTCCGTTTTTAAGGTTGGTCACGCGCACGCCGGTTATCCTGCCTTTGGCGTTGATCGCTATTTTGACGAAGCTGTCGGGGGTCATATTGGACTCGAACTTCTTGCTCTGCCCCACAAAATCATATTTGCTGGCGCCGTTGTACTCCACCGATACGGTGTCTTTGGCGACGGCTTTTCTGCCCTCGGTCGCTTTCAGCTCAAGCATCCTGCCGTCTGAAAGCGTCACCAATATCCTGGCCGACGTCTTGGGTTTTTCGAGGATGCCCTGCTTATCGTCCAAGAACAGCATGCAGCGGACGTCTCCGCCAAAGGAGAGGCTGCCGTCCGTCTTGTTGAGGATGTTGTTTGACTCGTCGATGACAACGGCGAGAGGCGCTTTGCTGCCCGGCACCGTGTCCCACTCGGCTTTCTGCGAGCCGTTCTCGGCGGTGATTTTGACGCCCTTCACCTGTATGCCCGTTGAGAGTTTGAAGTGCGCGTCGAAACGGTAGTCGTTCCTGCCGTTCGCGCCGACCGACTTCTTCTCCCCCGCGAAATCCTGTTCCGAGACGCCGCGGCTTTCAAAGAGGACTATCTCGTCCTTTGCCGGTCCCTTCTTCGCGTCGTCCGTCTTTTTATCCTCGCCCTTCTTGTCCCCGGCCTTCGCCGCCACCGCCTTTACCGTCGTCGAGGCGCTGGTTTCAGCCTTGTCTATGAGCGTCACGTTGGCGATGAAGGTGGAATCCTTCGGTATCGCTCCGGCCGCGTCGTTGATCATCAGCGTGAACTGAGCGGCGAGGATCACGGGGGTTATCGTCATCCGTCCCGTTTTATTCAGGAGCTCGCCCTTGGAATTCTTTACGAGAAGCAGGTTCTTCATGTTGGAAGTGCTCCACGTGGCGCCGGTCGTTTCGTTCTTGAGAGATATCTCCCTGATCGCCTGAGCGCCCGTCATCGTAAGTGTGAATACCGCGTCCGGCGTTCCGTCCGGCGTCGCCGTACCGGCTCCCATGAGATCGTCGTTAGCCCCGTCGAATACGAGAGATTCGGCTTTAAGCGTAACATCCGCATAGGAGGCGGGGCAGATGGAAAATACCGCCGCCGCAAATGCCGTTAATAATACAAGAAACTTTCTCATTATAGATTGCACCCCTTGGATTTATATATTTACCGTCATGTTATTTTATAACAAAATCCTCTTTTTACAAATTTATATATGAATTTTTCAGCATAAATCTGTACGGGGGCCGGATAGGATACATAAAGTCCGGTAAACGACCTCTCAAATGGGGAGCGGAGGCGAGCTTTTTGCGGGGTAACGGCACGGTGAAAACATCCGCGCGCTTTGACGCCATGGGCCGCAAACGGAGTTTTGTTATAAAATAAGGAGAGGAGCAAAGGATCTTCCAGCAGCAAACTGTGTCAGAGCAATATTGGGAGAAACAGAGCAGGAAAATGGCATGATAACAGAACTTCGCTGCAATATTGACGATATGACCGGCGAGGATCTCGGCGCGGCGATGGATATCCTGCTTGGCGCGGGGGCGCTCGACGTCTGGTTCGAGCATATACAGATGAAAAAAAACCGTCCGGCGGTCAAACTGTCGCTGCTGGCCCGTCCCGGCGACGAGGAGCGGCTTGCCGAGGCGGTGCTGCGCCATACCACTACGCTGGGCGTGCGCATGAGCAAAAGCTCCCGCGTAACGCTGGCGCGCGCGACGGAGACGGTCGCGACCGAATTTGGCGAAGTGCGGATGAAGAAGGGGCTGCTGGGCGGCGAAGTGATCAAGGAGATGCCGGAATACGAGGATGTTAGGCGTATCGCCGCGGAAAGCGGCGAGCCCATAGCCGCCGTGAGAGGGATGATCGCCGCGGCCGGGGGCGGGAAGAAAAGGCGCTTCCGCCATTACAAGGGCGGCGAGTATGAATACCTTGGCACGGCGCGCCATTCGGAGACGGAGGAGGAACTCGTCCTTTACCGTCCGCTTTATAACGACAGCGGCCTCTGGGTGCGCCCGAAAAGGATGTTTTTTGAGAACGTGGTCGTCGACGGGAAGAGCGTTCCCCGTTTTGCGGAAATAAAAGAGCAGATGGAGGGGTTGCGAAATGAGCGTTGAAGAAGATGCCAAAAGGCTGGCGCGGCTCGTTAAGGAGGGCGGCGTCACCATATTCAGCGGGGCCGGGCTGAGCACGGAGTCCGGATTGCAGGATTTCCGTTCCAGGGACGGGATATGGGCTCACGCCGATCCGACCAGGCTGGCTTCGGTCGGCGCGCTGGAGGATAATTATGAGGAATTCCTTGAGTTTTACAAGGCGCGCCTCTATGTGCCGGAGGAGATCCAGCCTAATATCGGCCACAAAATAATCGCCAAATGGGAAAAAGAGGGCTATGTTGACGGCGTGATAACCCAGAACGTCGACCGCCTGCACCAGAAAGCCGGTTCCGTCAACGTATGGGAGCTTCACGGGAGCCTGGAGCCGGTGCGCTGCCACAGCTGCGGCGGCGAGGGCTCGACGGCGGACTTCCTCGCCGGCAGACCCTGCGCCCGCTGCGGAGGACGCCTGCGGCCAAGCGTCGTCCTCTTCGGCGAGATGCTGCCGCAGCGGCCGCTTGAGGCGGCCGACGAGCTCAGCGACGGGTGCAGGACATTCATCGTCCTCGGTTCCTCGCTCGTCGTCTCGCCCGCGAACTACTTTCCCAGGCAGGCGAAGAGCAGGGGGGCCCGCCTCGCGATCGTCAACCGCGACCCCACGCCGCTCGACGGGATCGCCGACATCGTCGTACACGAGGGAATAGGGGCCTTCCTGACAGAGGTGGAAAAGGATATGCAGAGCCGCTGAAAAGAGCAGATGACGGGAGGCGGTCCCTGCGATGTTTTTAGCGCTCCGGACCGCCTCATGATAAGGGGGCCGCGCCGGTTTTAGTCCGCTCTCTTTGGCCGTCGATGAAAAACCGCGGCGTCGTAAGCGGAGAAACGCGGAGGCCTGCCGCGCGTTGTGCAGCCCGGCTGCATTATATATTATCCGTGTTTCCGGGCGACGCTGCGCGGCGGACGTTAGCCGGGGGCGGAGGTAAGGCCGCCGCGCGGGCCGCGTGCCTTTCGCGTAAAAACTCTCACAAAATTTCTTGCAAAAAGTCTGAATCCGTACTATACTGGCCCAATGGTCCGAAATAGGACTAAAAAGGGAGATGTGAATGATGTACGGCAGTATCCCCGATGTGGAGCTGAGGCGTTTTTACTCATTATGGCGCGACATGGCCCTCGTATACGACGAATGGTCAAAGGCGCGCGGGATCAGCGACAGCGCCGTGCTGGTGCTCCATTCGCTCTATTATGAGCGCGGCGGCTGTACGCAGAAGATGATCTGCGATAAATGGCTCTTTCCTAAGCAGACGGTCAACTCGATCTTGAAGGATTTTGAAAGGCGCGGGCTGATCGAGTTTTCCACTCTCGAATCCGACCGCAGGAATAAGCTGGTACGGCTGACGCCCGCGGGGGATGATCTGGCGGGCTCGCTCATCCCCGAACTTTCGCGGCTGGAGCGGTTCGTAATGGAAAAGATGGGCGAAGAGGGGAGGCACGGCCTCATCGAAGGCATGGCCCTGTTTGTAAAGTATTTCCGCGAAGGGTCGCCAGAGCTCTGATGAAGAATTCGAGAGAATTTTTCTCCTGCGTGCTGCCCTCTCTCGCGGCTTTCGCCCTCTCGGGGGTCTACGCCGTGGTAGACGGCTTTTTCGTCGGCAACAGCATCGGCGACGCGGGGCTGGCGGCGATCAACTTTGCCTTTCCCGTCACTGCGCTTTTACAGGCGGCGGGGACCGGCATCGGCATGGGGGGCGCGATACGCTTTGCCATCTGCGCCGCGCAGGGCGACGAGAAAACGGCGCGGCATTATTTCAGCGCCACGCTGATCCTGCTCGCGCTCTGCGGCGCGCTGCTCTCCGTCCTGTTTTTTGTCTCCGCCGGGCCGCTGTTGAAGACGCTGGGCGCGCGGGGGGCGACACTCCCGCTCGGCAGGGAATATCTGATATTCATCGCCGCAGGAGCCCTCTTCCAGGTCTTTGGGACTGGGCTCGTGCCGCTGATAAGGAACATGGGCGGTTCTCTTTACGCGATGTTCGCGATGTCAGCGGGCTTCATCGCCAACATAGTCCTCGACTGGCTGTTTATCATGGTATTCGGCTGGGGTATGGCGGGGGCGGCGGTGGCCACGGTGATAGGGCAGGCGGCGACGGCGCTTTGCGCGGCGTTCTATTTCGCCGTCAAGCGTTACCCGCCTTCGCGGCCGCCCGTGCGGATGGTCCTCCGCTTATTCTCCGTGATATTGAAGATAGCGATCTCTCCCTTTGGGATCACCTTCTCTCCGATGATAGGGATGATGCTCATGAACCGCTTTTCCGTCCTCTACGGCGGAGAGGGCGCGGTAGCATGCTACGCCTGCGTGGGCTACATCGTCACTATCGTCTATCTGCTGCTGCAGGGCGTGGGCGACGGCTGCCAGCCGCTTATCAGCTGCTATTACGGCAGAGGGCGGCGGGCCGACATGCGGCGCGTCTGTTTACTGGCCTATATGACGGCGGGGGCGCTGAGCCTGCTCTCCATCTGCGCCCTGTATCTGGCGCGCGGCGGCGTAGGGGAGCTCTTCGGGGCTTCGGAGGCGGTGGGGCGCAGCGTGGCCCGGGTACTGCCGCTTTTCCTCGCGGGTGTCTCCTTCCTGGCCTTTACGCGCATCACCGCCGCGAGTTTTTACGCGACGGAGGAGAGCCGGCTGTCATATATCCTCGTTTATGCCGAGCCGCTCTTTCTCCTGGCATTCCTGCTGCTCATGCCGCGTTTTTTCGGCCTGACCGGCGTATGGCTGGCCACGCCCGCCTCGCAGGCGGCGACAGCGGCGATAGCGTCAGCCGCGAGACGGAAGGCAAAGGCGCTGAACCCCTCTCGCGCCGGGCGGGCGGAGGCCGCTTCGTAAACGGCGAACCGGCGGATGATCCGTATCATCCGCCGGTTTACGGCTTACCGCCGCGTCCCCGAGCGGCGCGCCGCCGGCAGCCCTCTGGGAGGGGCGGAGCCAGCGCCTGTCCGGTTACGCGTTAATAGTTGTCCCAAAAATGGGGCGGGCTTTACGCGCGCCCTCTTATCTCATCTCCGACTTTACCGGCCTCGCAAACAGCTCTTTCAGCAGCGCTTTTGGGTCCTCGTTTTTATAAAGGACGCGGTAGACGGCATCGGCGAGCGGCATCTCGACGTTGAATTTTTTACTGTTCTCGATGACGGCGCGCACCGTGTATGCGCCCTCGGCGACCTGTCCAAGCTCGGCGACGGCCTCCTCCATGCTCATGCCGCTGCCGACGGCGAGTCCCAGGCGGAAGTTGCGCGAATGCATGCTGTAACAGGTGACCATGAGGTCGCCGACGCCGGCGAGCCCGGAAAGCGTGAGCGGAGAGGCGCCGAGCTTCGCGCCGAAGCGCATTATCTCGGCCAGTCCGCGCGAGGCGAGCGCCGCGAGGGCATTGTCGCCGAGCTTGAGGGCCTTGGAGATGCCGGCCGCGATCGCATATATATTCTTTGTCGCGCCGCCGACCTCAAGGCCGATGACGTCCGTGCTGGTGTATACGCGGAAGTTTCCGCCGTTGAGCAGTTTCTGCCACGATTTTGCCTCTTCCTCATCCCCGGAGGCGAGGGCCACCGTCGTCGGGCAGTCAATGAGCACCTCTTCGGCGTGGCTCGGTCCGGACAGCGCCGAGTAGACCATCTGGGGACAGAGCTCACCGTGTACCTTGTGGAGCAGGTTTCCCGTCGATATTTCTATGCCTTTGGCCAGGTTCAGCATGTGCCCCGGCGCGGGGGCGAGCGCCGCGATCTTGCCGCAGACCTCGCGTTCGAACTGCGTCGGTATCGCCATGATGTACCTGTCCGAAAAGTCAAGGGATTCACGCAGTCCGGTGGTCGCCGCAATATTTACGGGCAACGCCGTGTCAAAGAAACAAAAATTGTTTCTGTGGCTGCCGTTTATCGTCTCGGCCTGTTTGCCGTCTATCGTCCACATCTTTACATTATGGCCCAGGGAGGCCAGGTGTACCGCCATGGCGGTACCGAAACTGCCAGCGCCAAGGATCGTTATGTTCAATGTAGTTCCTCCGTTCAGTATTCTCATGCCGCGTATGCCGCGCATTTTGTTATTATAGCTCTTTTTCCGCCAATTCGACCCGGCCGTCCGCGCTGTAAATGTTAAAGCCCCCGCCGCGCGCGAATCCGATCATCGTGATGTTTGCCGCGCGCGCCGCGGCGACGCCGTCCGCCGTCGGGGCGGAGACGCTCGCGATGAAGGGAATGCCGGTGTTTGCGGCCTTAAGGACCATGTCGTCCGGCATGCGTCCGGAGATGAAAAGCAGGGAGGCGGCGGGGTCAGCCCCTTCATACAGCAGCCAGCCGGCGGCTTTGTCCACGGCGTTGCGGCGGCCGACGTCCTCCGCCGAAAAAAGGGTCTCCCCTCTGTTTGACGATAGCAGCGCCACATGGAGGCAGCCTGTGCGGAGGTAGAGTTTTGCCTGTGCGAGCTCTGCGATCTTTTGCCGCACCAGCTCCGGACCGACTTGCCACTCGACGGGCAGCGGCGCGGGTTTTAGCGGTACTCTCCGCCTTTTGAGCCTCACGCCGATGATGTTGCCGTTCACGGAGATATCTTCGATGTCGTCCGCCGACGATATCAGCCCGCGGCACTTCAGGTTCCCCGCCGCCCACAATTTTTCGCCGCCCCCGGTGATGACGGCCGCGTGGTCATACCTGCCGTCCACATAAAGGGATACCGTCTTTTCGGAGATCAGTTCATCATCCGCCGCGGTTCCCGTTCCGTCCGGACCGACCCGGATTATCTTTATTTGCCTGACCGCGCTCTCCATTCCGCCCGTCCCCCCTCTGTCTTTTGTAGTATAATACACCTCATGAAAAATAAAAGATTTTTTACCCCTCACGGAATCGCGTTGTCCGCTTTAATTGCCGCCCTTTACACCGGACTTACCTTCGTGCTGGCTCCCATATCCTTCGGCCCGGTGCAGTTCAGAGTTTCGGAGGCGCTGACGCTGCTGCCCTTCTGCCTCCCGGAAGCGGTGCCCGGGCTCTTTATCGGCTGCCTGATCTCAAACATGCTCGGCGGCTTCGGCATAATCGACATCGTCCTTGGCAGCGCGGCGACGCTGGCCGCCGCCTGGATCACCTCAAAGATGCCTAACGTCTGGCTGGCCGCCCTGCCGCCGGTCGTCATCAATGCCGTTGTGGTCGGAACCTATATCGCCATACTGTCCTCGACGCCGGTCGCCTGGTCGATCATCTACATCGGCGCGAGCCAGGCGGCCATTTGCTACGCTGTCGGAGTGCCCTTGATCTTATATGTAAAACGCTCCGGGGTCCTTGAAAAGTACAGATAAAACGACAGCTGTTCCTTTCTGATCGCCGTAGTTGAGCATACTTCCGCATTAATATTGTCAGAATATTGTGCTATAATTATCTCAGGTAAAGCAGTTGAATGAGATAAGGAGGCGATGATAATGGCTGTCAGTATGAAAACTGAATACATTGATGTTCCCGGAGGGTATCTATGCCTTAACGTCTACGGCGCGGAGAAAAATTCCAACATCCCCGTCCTTTACATCCATGGCGGGCCGGGCGGCAACATCGAATCTTTCCGGCCGATGGCGGAGAGAATCGCCGAGGACCGGACCGTATATCTCTACAATCAGCTTGGCTGCGATGAAAACTCGCATACGGGCGAAGAATCGCTCTGGGTCCCCGAGCGGTATATCGAATCGCTGAACAGTATAATCGCCGCCATCGGAGTCCCTAAGCTGCACCTGATCGGACGTTCCTGGGGGGCCTATCTTGCCGCGGAACATGCCATACGTTCCCATAACTCTCCCGTCATCTCGATCACGATGATCAGCCCCCTTGTCAGTACGAAGATATGGATCGCCGACGCGAAACAGCGCCTCGCCGAACTTGGCGAAGACTGCCTTGAGGCGGTGGAGCAGTGTGAGCGCGAGCACCACTTCGACGGCCGCTATTATCAGGAGATCATCAAGAAGTACGACGACAACTTCCGTTACCGCCTATCGACCGTCACCAGGGCCGGTCACGCCGCGACCCCGCTCAAGCCGAAGACCGCCTCCGGTTTGAGGGTATACCGGCATATGTGGGGGCCGAGTGAATTTACCTGCGAGGGCGTCCTGAAGGATATCGACATCACCGGCAGCCTCTGCAAGATCAGGGTCGCGGTCCTGCTTATCTGCGGCGAGTTCGACCAGGTGCGGCAGCCGACCTGCGAATACTACCGTTCGCTGATCCCCGGTTCGAGGATGGCGGTCATCCCGGACGCCTCTCAGACCTCGTACCTGGAACAGCCGCACATCTTCTATTGGACGCTGCGGAACTTCTACGAGTGTTTCTAGGGAACCGCTGATTAATTCACTTTGTCATATAAAACCTGGCGCATCTAATCAGTAGCTCCCTAGGCTGCGGAGCATACAACGTATTAGATATAAGGCGGCCGGCGGGATATCTTCCCCGCCGGCCGCCCGCAGTAGCTATGGAAATTGATCTTAGGCGGGCTTTCGCATATTTCGCACCGTCTTCACGATCATAAAGAGTATCAGCAAGATCCCCACATAGCCGTTTATGCCGTAGATGATGTTGACTATGCGCTGGAAGGGGAGCAGCAGGCTGACGGCGCAGCCGGAGACGGCGAGCCCCGCGGTGAGCAGATATGATTTTCGTGTTTTTTCCGCCGAGAAACGGGCGGAGACCGACCAAAGGAGCGGCACGGAGGTGGTGTAAATGCCTCCCATGATGATAATGGAGAAGATCGTGGCGATGGGAGGATATATCCTCTCCGCGAGAATGAGCGAGGGGATGTCAGTCATCGCCACGGCGTCTATGTTGGCGAGCAGTCCGAGCATCATGATGACGATGCCGGCGACGAAGCCGGCCGCGCCGAGCGTCGTGCCGATGACGGCCTCTTTCGCCGAGTTCGCCTTCTGTCCCATTGCCGCGAGGAAGGCGGCGAGCCAAAGCATCGAGAAGCCGACGTAAGACATGCCGGATGTGAGCCAGTTTGTTCCGACCTTTGTCATTTTGACCTCCGCCGCTTCGATCATACGCGCTCCCTGAGCTATCCCCTCCGGGTTTTTGAGAATGGCGGCGAAGCCGATGCCGATCGCGAACAATACGATCGCCGGCCCTATCGTACCGATCACGTCGACGATCCGACCCAGGCCGAAGGTGACGGTAAAGGCCGAAACAAAGGCCATCCCGACACAGCCGGCATATACGGGAAGCCCGTAGTACTGCGCGAGAGTCGCTCCGGCGCCGGCTACCATTACGATGTATGACATGTAGAGGAAGGCGATGGCGAAGTAGTCATAGAAGCCGCCGATATACCTGCCGCAGTAGTATCTGTAAATGTCGTTCGTGTTTGAAAAACGCTGGCGGAAACCGGTCGCGATAAAGTCCCCGCCGACATACACGAGGCAGATGAGCGTGAAGAGTCCAGCAAGAAGCCCCTTCATCCCGTAGGCCGTGAAGTATTGAAGTATCTCCTGTCCGGTCGCAAAACCGGAGCCGATAAGAAAGGCGACGAACGCCCCCGCGAATTTGATTACATTGGACCAACTGACCTTTTCTCCGCACACACTGCACCACTGTCCCTTCAAAATTAGTTACATTTTTCACAACTTGACTGCCAAAAAAATTTGGAGTTATATCCTTAATTACGAGGTAAAATATTTCGTTGTCTTAGTTTATAAAATTAGCCCGTTGGTTCGGATTTGATTGTAGTCTAGCTTGGATCTCTGCTGTTCACCCATCTTTATTAAGTATTCCTGCTTAACAGCGAGTATTATAAGTGATAATGGCTCAAAAGTCTTTGTTTTTTAATATGCAAGCGACTAAAAAACTCCTTTTCCTTTGTGCGTTCACACAAAAGACGAGCGGCGAGCCAAGCCCGCCGCTCATCGTTGCATTTTTTGATATATCAGCCGTTGCTTTTATTTCGTGAACTTCTTCGTGATGCCGAAGCTCTTGGCGAGCATGAAGAAAATCAGGAGTATCCCGACGTAGCCGTTCACGCCGTAGATTATATTGACGATCTGGCGGAAAGGCAGCTCGAGGGCTACAAAGCAGGCGATTGCCGCGAGTCCGGCGGTGAGGCCGTAGAATTTCGTCGTTTTCTCCTGGGCGAATCTTGCCGAAACTGACCAGAGAAGGGGAACGGCCGTCGTGTAGATGCCGGCAAGGATTATAACGGAGAAGATAGTGGCGAGAGGGGGCCATATTTTTTCGGCGATGATGAGCGAGGGAATGTCGGAGGTGTAAAGATCCTGCAGGCTTGAGAGAAGGCCGAGCATGAGGATCAGCGCGCCGATGACGAAGCCGATGGCGCCGATCGTAGTGCCAAGAACGGCCTCTTTCTTGCTGTTGGCCTTTGTGCCCATCGCCGCGAGGAAGGCCGCGAGCCAGAGCATACAGAACCCGACATATGACGTTCCGGCCATGAACCAGTTGCTGCCGACCCTTGTGATATCGAGCTCTCCCGAGGTTATCAGCCGGGCGCCCTCGGCGATGCCGCCCGGGTTCGTCACGATGGCGGCAAGTCCGACGCCGATGGCGATGATGACGATCAACGGACCGATGGCGCCGATAACGTCGACTATCTTGCCGAGGCCGAAGACGACTGTGCCTACGGAGAGGACCATCATCAGGATGGCGCCCAGCACCGGTGAGATATGGTAATACTGGTTGACGGTCGCGCCGGCGCCGCCGAGCATGACGATATACGACATGAATATGAAGGCGATCGAGAAGTAGTCATAGAAGCCTCCGATATATTTGCCGCAGTAGTGGCGATAGATGTCGTTGGTATTTTTAAAATGCTCGTTGAAGCCCGAAACGATGAAGTCTCCGCCGACATAGACGAAGCATACCAGCACGAAGAGCCCGACCAAAAACCCTTCATAGCCGTAGGCGGCGAAGTACTGGAAGACTTCCTGTCCGGTCGCGAAACCGGCGCCTATGAGGAACGCGATAAACGCCCCTGCGAACTTCACCACATTAAGCCAGCTAACTTTGTTCCCACTCATAAGACAGCACGACCTTTCTTGGATGGATGTGAAATTTCTAACATCTGCACCATATCATAATTTTAGTCGATAGTAAAAAGGTAAATGAGTATCTGGAAAATTTTTATTCCTTATAACAATTATGACTCCCATTTCACAACTGAAAATTTATGCTTAAATATAAATGAAAAATTTAGGTTTTTCTCCCTTGCCGGGCAAGCGTCAGCGGTCATTTTTAAGGTGTGAAATATGCTTCATTATGATATTCATTGTTTTGCCATGGGGTCTTTGCTATACTTAACGAAATGCCGCCCGCGTAAAATAGCGGCAAATAGTTTGCGTGACGGGTGTTTTTCTCTGTTGTCAATGTGCTGGCCATACTATGAAAAAGGAGCCTATAGCGATGGACGGACAAAAAACTATCTCTCCGCTGGCATTGCTCGAACGTTTTTGCGTGAATGATTTTTGCAGAAGGGATGCCGAGGGATCGCTGGCCTGTCTCAGTAAGGATGTATACTGGTGCGGGACATCCTCTAATGAAGATATTCACAATATATGCGAGGCCCGGGCATATCTGGAAAGAGAGATAGCCTCCCGTCCCGCGCCGTATGAAATGGCCTTCAGCGGAGAGGACGAAGAGACTACTCCCGAGGGGGCGGGATGCGCCAGCGCGAAGCTGACGCTGACCGGAGAGGGGCGCTCCGCGGCCGGCCGCGTTTCGATCGCCTGTATCCCCGAAGATGGAACGGCGCGGATACGTTGTCTTCATATGTCGATGATCGACTCTTTTGAAAAGGAAGCCGCGGCCCCCTCTTGGGGATATGCCGGCGAAGATGGGCCGAAGCCGCTTTATGACTTTGTGAACAGCTCGCTGCACGGAGGAATGCTTGGCGGTTATCTTGACGAGCCGGATATGCCGTTCTATTTTATAAACGAACAGTTGTTAAATTATTTGGGGTACGAGCGCAGGGAAGAGTTTCTGGCGGCAACCGGCGGCAAGATCGCCAACCGCGTGCATCCGGATGAACGGGCGGCGGTGATGGGTTCGCTCTTCGCGCAAATGGAATCTTCCGATGAATATTTGCTGGCCCCTTATCGTATGCTGAAAAAGGACGGCGGTTTTATCTGGGTCACCGAAAACGGCAAGAGGATCACAGCCGGAGACGGGCGTCCGGCGGCGGTCAGTCTCTGTATCGACGTATCGGCGGTGGTCGAGGCGCAGGAGCGCCTCCGGCATGGCAAGAAAGAGATGGAGAATATCCTGAACTCCATCCCGGGGGGAGTCGCCATCTACAAAGTTTCAGACCGTTTCGACACGGTTTATTTTTCCGACGGCGTCCCGTCGCTTTCGGGCCATACGGTGGAAGAGTATCATGAGCTGATAAAGCGGGACGCGGCGGAAATGGTCTACGCCGCAGATACGGAGCGCGTCGTATCCGCCATCCGCGAAGGGCTGGCGAAGGATACGCCGATAGATATAACTTTCAGGAAAAGGCACACTAACGGGGCCCTGATCTGGGTACACCTGCAGGGTAAAAAGATCGGGGAGTCAGACGGCTTTCCGCTGATGCACGCGGTTTTTCACAATATATCCAGGGAGACCGAGCTTTACCGCGACATCCTTAACGAGAACAACACGATCATCCAGGTCAGCGACCTTGAAACGAGGGAGGTGCTCTACGCCAACAGGGCCGCGGCCGAGTTTTCCGGCAACCCGGAGGGGGATTTTTCCGGCAGGCTCTGCTACGAGTTCATGATGCACCGGGATTCTCCCTGCTCTTTCTGTCACGTCCCGCAGCTGACGAAGGATAATTTTCTTGAGGCGGAACAGTACCTCGCGTCTAAAGACCGCTGGTATTCCGTGAAGGGAAAACTCATAGAGTGGAACGGGCGCAGCGCCGCCGTTGAATATGTCTCGGACATCACAGATTCCAAGCGGCTGCACCAGCGGCTTGAGACGGAGAAGTCTTCGCTGGAGAACATCATAAATTCCATCCCTTCGGGGATCTGCGTATACAGGCTTAACGGCGGCGTCGTCGAACTGGCAGCCGCCAATTCGACGATCGGCGACATGCTCGGGGTTACGCGGGAGGGGCTGAAAGATAATATTTCCGCGGACATCTTCCGTAATATTCACCCTGACGACGCGGCTCTGCTGAAGGAGAAGATGGCGGAGGCGCGCGGCGGGGCGCGCCGCATGGAATGCGCGTACCGGCTGCGCAGCAATGCGACGGGGGAGTACCGGTGGGTGTATCATTCCGCTAACTTTATTCCCGAACCGGACGGCAGCCAGACGGCCTATGTATGTTACACGGATATTTCCGCGCAGAAGGCGGCGGAGGATAAGCTCAAGCGGCAGGCGGAATATCTGCAGAGGCTCTATGACACGATGCCCTGCGGCATTTCTCAGTATTCCGTGAACGACCTTGGCGGCGCCAAACCGTACCATTATGTAAACCGCCGCGGGCGCGAGATATACGGCGTCAGCGAGGCGAATGAAGACAGGCTGGCCTACGCCCGCGTTCATCCCGACGACAGGGACGAATATACAAAGATGCTCAAAAATGTTATCGCGAACGGAGAAGCCAGCTCCTACGAGCTGCGTTTCATCCGCCGTGACGGAGGGATCTTCTGGATCAGCGGCATCATAGAACGGATAACGGATATTGCCGGCAACGATATATACCAGAGCGTCTACAACGATATCACCGAGCTCAAGGAGGCCCAACTGCGCGCGGAGGAGGAGTATCAGCTCCTCTCACGCCGTTATGACGAGGAACTTAACAACCTTAAAGACGTCTCCGGCGACCATGTCTCGATAATGCGCATAAACATTACTAAAGACGTCGTTGAGGATCTCGTCGACATCCATGACGGGAGTATCCCATTCCATTGCGGCATGTCCGCCGCCGAGATCGTGGAGAATATGGGCCCCTTCTTCGTCAGCGAGGAATCCAAGGCGGCGTTTTTGGATAAGATCGATTACGGCAGCCTCATCAGGGAATTTGAACTCGGCAACAACCGTCTTACATTTGAACAGCCATTTATCGATCGCGAGGGCAATCTTCTCTGGATGGAGCTGCAGATCACTGTGAGGAAACACCCTGACAGCGGGGATCTCATCGCCTTCTTCTGTGAGAGGGATATCACGACCCGAAAGCAGCTCGCCGATACCTTTAAAATGGTCGTTGCGCAGGATTACGACGCCGTCATCCGCCTCGACGGAAGGCATAACCGGTATGAGCTCTTTGTCTCCGAGCCTTCGGAGGGAGAGCCTCCGGCCTGCGGAGCGAATGATTACCGGCGTGACATTGCCCTGTATGCCGAACGGTTCATCGTTCCCGAGGACCGCGAACGGGCGCTGCGCGAGATGGAATATGCTGATATCGTGCCGCGGCTGGAGAGACAGGATGTCTATCAGGTGCTCTTCGATACGCGGGACGCGTCGGGCGCGAGGTGCAGGAAATCGATAAAATATTCCTATATTGACAGGCAGAATCAGATCTTGCTGATGACGCGGCAGGATATAACCGACGCCGTGGCCGCCGAGAAGAGGGCTAAGGATGAGATCGCGGCGGCGCTTAAGCGCGCGGAGCTGGCGAGCCTTGCCAAAGGAGAGTTTCTCGCCCGCATGAGCCATGAGATGCGCACCCCGATGAACGCCATTATGGGCATGACGGCGCTCCTGCAGGACGTGCTGGGCGACCGCGAGGCGGAGGAGGACTACATCGGCAAGATAAATTCATCCAGCCGCTTTATGCTTGCCCTCATCAACGACGTCCTCGATATGGCGAAGATAGAAAGCGGCGAGTTTCTGCTGTACCCGTCGCGTTACGAATACAAAGAGTTTGCGGGCGCGATAGAGGCGATGATAGAGCCTCTGTGCCGGCGCAAGGGCGTAGAGTTCGTATTTGACGGCAACTGGCCCGCCGCGGCGGTATGGGTGGACAAGGTGCGCATCAACCAGATTTTCCTCAATCTTCTCTCGAACGCCGTAAAATTCACCCCCGCGGGCGGAAGGGTGGAGTACAGGATGCCCAGGGCTGACATACGCGGCGGACGTGTTTGCTGTGATTATATAATCAGGGATAACGGCATCGGCATGAGCAAAGAGTTCCAGACGCGTCTCTTTGAACCCTTCATGCAGGAGAACGCCGCCGCTGGCATCGGGAGCCGCGGCACGGGGCTCGGGCTTGCGATCGCCAAGAGCATCGTCGATAAAATGGGCGGCCGCCTCGACATTTGGAGCGAGGAGGGGAAGGGGACGGAGATCCGGCTGCATCTGGAACTGGATATCGCGAAGGACGCACCGGAGGCGGCGGCCGGGGGCGAGCGGGCCGACTGCGCGGGAGCGCTGAACGGACGCCGTGTGCTGATCGTAGAGGACCATCCGCTGAACACCGAGATCGCGAGGAAATTATTGGAAAAAAAGGGGATGCTGGTGACCGCCGCCGCAAACGGAGCGGCCGCCGTGGAGACCTTCGTCAATTCGCAAGAGGGCTGTTTTGACGCCGTGCTGATGGATATCTGCATGCCGGAGATGGACGGCCTGACGGCGACGAAAAAGATAAGGAAGCTGCCGCGCGCGGACGCGGAGAGTGTGCCGATAATCGCGATGACGGCGAACGCCTTTGACGACGACCGCCGGAAATCCGAAGCGGCGGGCATGAACGATCATTTGGCCAAGCCGATAGAGCCGGAGCTGTTATATTCGACGCTGGCAAAGGCCATATCGCTTTACGAAAAATCCCGGGCGGGGAAATGATTTACAGTATGAAATCCCGCCGGGTGTAGTCATCGTTGATGAAATAAAGGGAGAGAGAGCGGAGGTAAAGCAGCATGGACCATGACGAGCTGAAAAAAATACGAATAGAGATAGACCGGACCAACAGATCGCTGATCTCCCTGTTTGAACGCCGGATGGAACTTGTCCGGAGCGTCGCCGAGTATAAAAGGGAGCGCGGGCTTCCCGTCTATGACGCGGCGCGCGAAAAAGAGGTCATCGAACAATGTTCCGGCTGGGTGCGGGACCCCGAATACCGCGGCGGCTGTCTGTGGCTGATGGACAAGGTCATGGAGGCCAGCCGCCGTTACGAAAACGAAAAAATATCGGCTGAAGAGGGCGCGCGGCATCGCGCCGCCTCTGCCGGGACGCCCTATCGCAGAGTCGGCTATCAGGGGGTCCCCGGCTCATACAGCCACCAGGCGCTGCGCGGCTATTTCTCCGGACAGGAGATCAGCGAATCCAGCTTCAAGCTCTTTGGCGACGTTGTCGCCGCCGTCGTCGGCGGCGAGGCGGACTGCGGCGTGCTGCCGATAGAGAATTCGTCCACCGGGGGGATACTTGAGGTCTATGATCTGCTGCGTAAGAACGACTGCCGCATCGTCGGCGAGAAGATCGTTAAGGTGGACCACAACCTCATGGCCGTAAAGGGAGCGAGGATGGAGGATATCAGGGTGGTCTACTCTCATCCGCAGGGATTCAGCCAATGCGCGGAATTTTTTGGCGGACACCGCGAGTGGGAGCTGGTGCCGTACTTCAACACCGCCAGGAGCGCGAAGATGGTAAGCGAAGAAAAAGATATGACGAAAGCCGCCGTCGCGAGCAGGGAGGCCGCGGAGCTCTACGGCCTTGAGATACTCGCGCCGCGCATAAACTTCAACTCCCGCAATTACACCCGCTTCGTCATCATCGCCGCCGGCGACCGCCATGACGACGAGGCCGACAAAATAACCGTCGTCATCGGCCTCCGCCACGAACCGGGGTCGCTCTGCAAGGCGCTTGCCTGCTTTTACGACAACGGCCTGAACCTGACCAACATCGAATCACGTCCGATGGAGGGCGGCTCCTGGGAATATTTCTTCCACATGGACTTCAGCGGGCACCTGAAAGAGAAAAACGTTGCGCGAGCCGTCGCGGAGCTTAAAAAGAATACCAGCTACCTGAAGATACTCGGCAACTACCGCGCGGACAGGGGGCGGCAGCCGGCCTTTTAAGCCACCCGGTAACCGCCTTTAAGAAGCTCTATTATCGAATCCAGCATGTTGACCGCCTGGCTGAGTTCTCCGTCGTTGCGCACCTCATAGTCAGATACCTCCCGGTAGGTGGGCAGGCGGTCCGTGTAGAGTTTGAATATATGCTTCGGGTCGCCCGCGAGCAGCGGCCTGTTAGAGAGGTCTACGCTCGCCAAAATTTCCTCGACCGGCCGGTTGACGAAAAAGACGTAGCCGGTGCGCCGCAGCGCGCGCGCGTTTTCCTGGCGCATCATCGTGCCGCCTCCGGTGGATATGACCGCCCCGCCCAGACACGAGACCTCTTTGGCGATCTCCGTCTCGGCGTCGCGGAAGTATTTCTCCCCCTTTTTCGCGAATATCTCCGTGGTGCTCATGCCCTCCCGCTCTTCTATGAGGGCGTCGGTGTCGTAGTAGTCCATGCCGATCTGAAGCGCGAGCGCTTTGCCGACGGCGTTTTTGCCGCTGCCGGGCATTCCCACGAGGACGATGTTGCGGCGCTTGCTCTTATAGTTGCCCAGTACGCGCAGCGAGTCGCACTCCTGTTCCACCAGCGCGAGCGCCTTTTGCGTGTTGGCCTGCGCGAGGTCTCCCGCGAAATCGGCGAAGAAGAGGTACTCGAAATCAGCGCCGCCTACCGGTACGGACTCTATCTTGGAGAGGTTCAGGTGGTAGTCGGCGAAGACGCCGAGCACGCGCTGGAGGGCCCCGGCGCGGTGGCGGACGGTGAATGCGATGCTGACCTTGTCGCAGCCGGGCGATATCTCAAATTTATTTGAGAGGATCACAAAACGCGTACAACTGCCTGGGTTGTCGCTTATGTAGGGTGCTATCACCTCGAGGCCGCTCATTTCGGCGGCGAACCCGGAGGTGATGACCGCACCGCGCGGCGAGCCCTCTTCCGCGACCTTCCTGACACACTTTGCGGAACTGAGGATGGGGACGGCCTTTATCTCGGGGTGGTCCTCAAGAAAAGCCGTGCAGCGTGCCAGCACCTGCTCGTGCGCGTATATCTCCCTTATCCCCCCGATATCGGCTCCCCTGGGCGCGGCGAGGCAGTCGTCGAGGCGGACGTTCTGTTCTCCCGCTATGCAGAGGCCGTACTTGTTTATCAGCTCGCGAACTCCGGCCATCGCTCCCGCGGTGTTTGACTCAAGCGGCAGCACAGCGTAGTCCGCCGTGCCGTTTTTGACGGAGCGGCAGACCTTTTCGTAGGTGGCGGCGTTTCCGAATCGGGCCTCCCCGCCGAAGTATGCCTCGGCGGCCTCATGCCCGCGTGAGCCCTCGCATCCCCTGTAGATGACCTGGGGATTTTCCTTCCGGCGCGCGGCGGCGCGTATCATCTCCCGCAGCCACAGCCCTGTGATGTTGTCGCCGGTCACGACCTTGTGCTGCACGGCGCGGCTGTTTTCCAACATCATCCGCCAGAAGCGGCGGATGTACGGGATGTCGTCCTCGCGCTTTGCGAGCGAGACCACATGGTCGATGACGCTCTCCTCCTGCGCGGCGTCGGTGATCGGGATGTTGCGGTCCATCTTGTATTCGGCGATCGCGCGCGCGGCCTCAAGCCGCCTTTCGATCAGGGCCAGGATTTTTTCATCAAGTTCGCGTATCTCTTCTCTGTATTCCTTCAGCATCATCATTCTCCTTAAATGCAGCGAATGCCGTAAAGCTTCTGGACGGCTTCAAGCAGCGCCAGCGCGGCGGCGGCTTCGATCGCCGGTACGGCGCGGTGTACGATGCAGGGGTCGTGACGCCCGGGCACGACGAGCTTTGCGTCAGCGCGCCGTTCCATATCGACGGTATCCTGCTCGCGGGCTATCGAGGAGGTGGGGCGCAGCGCGGCGCGGAAAAGCAGCGGCGCGCCGGTCGAGATGCCGCCGCTGATGCCGCCGTTGTTGTTGCTCCTCATGACGACCCTGCCCTCTTTCATCTCCATAGGGTCGTTCGCCTCGCTCCCTCTCATCTCCGCGAAGGCGAATCCCGCCCCGAATTCGATCCCCTTCACTCCCGGGACCGAGAAACAGTTGCGCGAAATGAGGCTTTCCAGCGAATCGGCTCCGGGCTCTCCGATGCCAGCCTCAAGGCCGGTCGCGGCGCATTCGATGACGCCGCCGAGTGAATCACCGTTTCTCTTCGCTTCGGCGATCGCCTCGCGCATCCTCTCTCCCGCGCCCTCGTCAAGCACCGGAAGCTCCCTGTGCGCCGCCGCCCGCAGGAGGGATTCGCCGCCGCTCCGAAAAAGCGGGCTATCCTCAAGGCAGGTGTCTTTTATGCCGTTTATCGAGCAGATATGGGCTCCGACAAAGATCCCGCGGCGAGCCAGCAGCTGCTTGGCAACCGCCCCCGCGAAGACCAGCGGCGCGGTGAGCCGCCCCGAAAACTGGCCGCTGCCGCGCATGTCCGCGAAGCCGCCGTAGCGCGCCGCGGCGGTGTAGTCGGCGTGTCCCGGGCGCGGAAAACGTTTCAGCAGCGAATAGTCGCCTGATCTCGCGTCGGTGTTTCTTATCATCGCGCAGAGCGGAGCGCCGGTGGTAAAACCGTTGTAAACGCCGCTCAGCACTTCGGGGGAGTCCGCCTCTTTACGGGCCGTCGAGAGGGCGTTTTTGCCGGGGGCCCGGCGTCCCATCTCAAATGCGATCTCCTCCATATTCAGCGCGGCGCCGGCCGGGACGTCCTCAAGCAGGACTCCGATCGCCGGTCCGTGGGATTCTCCAAATATTGAAAACTTCATTGCCGCCCCTCCTTATCGATCATGAAACTGCCGCCCATCGCGCGGTATTCCTTCCAGAAATCGGGGGCGCTCTTTTTCACGCACTCCGCGTCGTCTATCGTAGTCTCCCCAACGCACGCCGAGGCGGCGACGGCCAGGCTCATCGCGACCCTGTGGTCGTTGTGCGCGGAAACCGCGCCGCCGCGCAGCTTTCCGCCTCCCGTAATGGTAAGCGAGTCCTCTCCCTCCCGTACTTCCGCGCCGAGGGCGGCGAGTTCCGCGGCCATCGCCGCGAGCCTGTCGCTCTCTTTTATGCGCAGCCGCGCCGCTCCCGTGAGCCGCGTTTCTCCCTCCGCGCAGGCGGCGAGAACGGAAAGGGCCGGAAAGAGGTCCGGCGTCTGCGAGACGTCGATCTCAGCGCCGCGCAGCTTTGAGCGCGCGACACAGAGCTTTTCTCCGCGCCATTCCACGGCGGCTCCCATACGGCGCGCCAGCTCTACTATCATCGCATCGCCCTGCAGACTGTCTTTTTTCAGCCCAGTCAGCTCCGCGCCGCCGCCGATGGCTCCCGCCGCGAGCCAGAAGGCGGCGTGGCTGAAATCGCCCTCGACGGTGACGGCGGCGGGAGCAAAACGCTGCCTTCCGGGAACATTCAGCGCGCGGCCGCCGTCATCCCAGGCCGCCTTTATGCCGAACCCGGCGAGCGCCGACAACGTCAGCTCTATATAACCTCTGCTCTCCGGCGGCGTCGTCACCACGATCCTGGAATTCCCGTCAAGCGCCGGCAGGGCAAAGAGCAGCCCCGAGATGAACTGGCTTGAGACGTCGCCGCGCACCTCGAATACGCCCGGCCTCAGGCGGCCGCAGACCTCGATATAATCGTCGCTCCTGATGAAGTCGATGCCCCTCTCCGTGAAGATGCGTTCATACTCCGCCTGCGGGCGGCTCATCAGACGCCCCTGTCCCGTGAAACGCCGCCTTTTGCCGTCCAGCGCCAGCGGGATGATAAAGCGCAAGGTGCTCCCAGACTCTCCGCAGTCGAGCGGCTCGGCCTCCCGCGGCGGTTCTTTTTTAGGACCGGTCGTGAGCGTGTCTCCCGTCAGTTCCATTTCGCAGCCCAGCCCCCGCAGGATGCGGCAGGTCGCTGTAATATCCTCGCTGAGGCCGAGGGAGCGGACCTGCGAACCGCCCGCGAGCGCCGCGCAGATCGCCATTCTGTGCGACATGCTCTTGCTGGGCATTACCTTTATCGCCCCCGCCAGGGGCTTCGGCGTTATCGTTATGCCCTTCTTCACCTGACCTCATCCTTTCCCGCTGACGAACAGGGCGCGTTCAGGTACTCCGCCTTGCGGCGCGTCGCGGCCGCGAGCGCCGCTTTGAGGCGTTCCCCGTCCCCCGACTCGATGATCTTCCTCAGAGCGGCGATATTCGCCTCAAGCTCTGTGAGAACGCCGCCGAGGGGCGCTCCGTTCATGATGAAAAGCTCGCTCCACATTTCGGGATTCAGAGTACCGACGCGCGTAAGATCGCGGAACGAGCCGCCCTCGAATCCTTTGCTTTCAAAGAGCAGTCCGCTGTTTAAGATGGCGGCCGCAAGCACATGCGCCATCTGGCTCGTATAGGCTATCATCCGGTCGTGCCTCTCCGGCGCAGTCTCGACGACGCGCGCCGCCCCCGCATAGGCGGCCATCTCTTTGATAAGCGATACCGCCGCCCGCGTATTTTCCTCGCCGGGAGTGATGATGAAATTGCATCCCGCGAAGAGCCCGCCGTCCGAAGAGGCGTAACCGGAGCTCTCGCGCCCCGCCATCGGGTGCGCTCCGAGGAACTCGGCGCCCGCCGGCATAGCCCGCCGCGCTTCGGCGGCGACGGCGCCCTTGATGCCTGTCAGGTCGCTCCATACGGCGCCCTCTTTGGCGCAGCGGGCGAAATCTTGCAGAAATTTCAGCGCGGCGCGCGGATAGAGGGCGATCACGACAAGGTCGGCGTCGAGCGCATCACGCGCGTTGTCCTCATTCAGAATATAACCCTTGTCTATCACGCCGCTGCCCAGCGCCTTCGCAAGCACCGCGGCGTCAGTCTCGACGCCGCCGATCTCGGCCTCCCGCCAGCCGCGGAGGGCTTTCGCGAGTGAGGCTCCCATGAGCCCCAGTCCGGCGATGGTGATTTTGAACCCCATAAATACCGCCTCTTTTCGATTCTCGTCTTCCGTACAAAATAAAATCACCCGGGGCTTTCGCTCCGGGTGAGATATCGTCTAAGACGAATTTTATATATCACACAAAAGAGCTCAAACCATAGCAAACTGACTGAGGCTAAAATAATAGTCCCAGTTCCAGCACGTAAAGTAAAAAGACGAGCTCTTAAAGTTTATTGCCACAGACATTCTCCGTTCCCGCAAAAATCATTTCCCGTATATTTAACACCCGAAAATATATCTCTGTCAATCCCGTTGAGGGCTTTCCGCTGTGCGGCGGACAAAGTAAGGGCGGACGCCCGAAAGCGCCCGCCATTTGAAAACGCCGGAGCGTTCCAGGCGAAGTTTAGCCCCCGCTGATGTTGTGTATCACCTGCACATTGGCCCCGTCGCGGATCTTCGCCTCCGAATAGCGGCTCTTGTCGACAACGCTGTCGTCGACCCATACGGCGAGCATCTTGAAGGTAAAATTCTTCTCATCGAGAAGCTGCTGTACCGTGAGACCTTCTCTCCACGGCGACTGTTCTCCGTTGACGGTTATCATGCGCATTACTCTCCTTTAATATTAATCTTCAAATTCGTCCTCTGGCTTCAGGTGCTTTTCAAGCAGCGCCACTACGTCGGGATAGTCTATGCCAAGACGCCTTACCGTCGCAAGTGTCGGGATGCCGTTCTTATTCCAGCCGCGGCGCTTGTAGACGGCCATCTTGAGCATCTGCCACTGCTCGCGGCGGTGCTTCTGGAGCAGGTCGATCTTCTCTCTGACGGATAGCCCCTCGATATCGACGCCGAACTCCTTGAGCCTGCCGTCGAAATATTCGGGGCGCGCGTTCCACTCGTCTTCCCACACGGGGCCGAGGCCGCGGTCGGGCGCTTCATGGTATTTCGACGTTCCCTTGCCCATGCGCAGGTTGAAGATGCGCTCGAAGTTATATACCTTCTCGGACTGCTCGATGAGGCCGTCGCGGGTCAGGTGCTTGCCGGTGATGGCCTCGAAAATGTCGAGATAGTTCTGCAGATGTTCGGGGACGCGCGCCGCCTCGATCCCCTTATACTTCATGCCGTTGTCGGCCGGTTCGATGTCGTTCCACGGCAGCTTGCAGAGCCCCTGCAGCGAGAACCAGAGACGGAAATTCGGGAAGAAGAAGAGGGCTTCGGCCTTATCTTCGTATGTCGGCAGCTGCTTGTTGACCATGTCCATGAAGATGAGCCACGCCTCGTCATGCTGTGGCCCCTTGAGCGTAAGGAAGTAGCCGCCCCACTGCGCGATCGATTCCTGGCAGCGGTATTCGGAAGCCTCCAGCCCCTGACAGACCATGCCGATCTTCATCATCTTTTCCATATCCGCGCCGTAATGCTCGGCAAAGTATTCGCGCGCGACCTCGATGCCCTTGCCGCAGGCGACGGCGAACTCGTCGCTGCCGTGCGCGATGCGGTGCAGCAGCTCCATGATGTCATGCTTGCTGCCGAAGTTGAGGTCGAGCCCGTGAGTGTTCTCCTTGTTGATCAGCCCCAGTTCGAAGCACTCGCAGACGAAGGCCATGCCGGTGCCGAGCGAGATGGTGTCAAGCCCGTAGTGGTCGGCGTAAAAGTTGGCCTCGATCGTCCACAGCGGATCGAAGATGCCGAGGTTTGAGCCGAGTCCCGCCGCCGTTTCGTATTCCGGCCCGTCGACGATGACCTCCTTGCCCTTCCACGGTCCGGTCTGCAGCGGGAAGTGGTCGACAGCCTTCGCGCAGGCGAGCGAACAGCCGTACCAGCAGCCGTCGGCCATGCCCTGAGTGAAGAGCTTGATGTAAGAATTCGAGCTGATGTTGTCGATATCCTTGTGGCGGCCGAACTTATAATTGTTGACCGGCAGCAGCGTGTAGTCGTCCATTACCTCGGTAAGGTGCGCGGTGCCGGCCGAACGCATCTTGCACTGCTTGTCGTCGAGGTCGTGGATACGCTTGTGCAGGCTCGCGCCCGCGCGCTGGATCGTCTTGATGTCGACGGGATCGTTCTCAAGCCCCGTGAAATGAGTGCGCTTCACGACCAGCGCCACCACATTCTTGTCGCAGAGCACCGTGCCGCCGCCGCCGCGTCCGGCCTGCTTGAGGCGCACGGCCTTGCGGCGCACGTCGTAGAAGCTGAAATTCATGCCGGCCCAGTAGCTCGTGCGCGCGCCGATGCCGCTTGAAACTACCGAGATCGTATTCTTGTCCTTCTCGTCCTTCGCGAAATATTCGTGGAGATCCTCGGATACCGCGTAGGCGTTGATATCCTCGAGCGTAGATTCAAAAATCTGCACCTTATTATTGTCGCCGTCGATGAATACGACTACCGGACGGTCGGCCTTGCCCTGGAGCTCCATCGCGTCGAATCCCGAGAATTTGAGGAATGGCGCGAAATAGCCGCCGGCGTTGCTGTTATAGGTCTGCCTGGTGGCGGGGGAGAGGAACACCGAATAACATTTTCCCGCGCCGGGATACTGCGTGATACCGCAGAAGGGGCCGCCGGCGATGACGATCTCGTTCTCGGGATCGTCCCACTTCGTCTTTTCATTTACCGCGTCCCACAGCAGCTTAAGCCCAAAGCCGCGGCCGCCGGTGAATTTTTCGATCATATCCTCGGAGACGGGGCGCTGTTCAAATTTATAATTGCCGTCCTTGTTGCCGAGGCCGATGTAAAGAGTCTCTTTTGAATAGCCGTGGTGTATCTTCGCCGGTTCAAAAGACCATTCCGCCAGAAGCTTCATTGGTGCGTTTGCCATGTCAATATCCTCCTCCTATTAAGCCTTTGCCGGTACGTTTACGAGCTCAAGCGCTCCCGTCGGGCACTTTCTCGCGCAGATGCCGCAGGCGATGCACTTGAAGGGCTCCGTCTGCTTGTCGCCGTCGAAGAACATCGAAGCCGACGGGCAGAACCCGACGCACATCAGGCAGGAAGTGCACTTGTCCTTGCGCACCTGCACCACGCCGTTGGCGTCGCGCTCAAGCGCCTGCGTCGGGCAGACGCCGATGCACGCGCCGCACTGCGTGCAGATATTGATATTGGCAAAGCCGGCCATATTGGCGACCTTGACCCTTGACAATTCCGGTGAATTTTCCTTGAAATATGCTTTCGAGCACGCCTCAATACATGCGCCGCACTGGACACATTTCTCAGCGTTGACTTGCATGATTTTCACACAAAATCCCTCCACTATATTCAATTTTTTAAGACCGCCAAAAACCGAAGAGGCCTTTGACAATCTTCCCCAATATGAAAATTTTATCACAAACATCTCTTCTTTTGGGTGTTATTGCTCACTTTTGTTCACAAAGTTCCCCGCGGTTTTGCGGCGGAAAACCCTCTCCTCGGCGCCGCAAAATGAAAAAATCGCCGTATCCTCGCGCTTTGAGTCGTTTTCACCCGGCCGCGGCAGCCAAATTTTATGAATCTTTGCCGGAAAACGCGATAAAGCCTTGCCAAATTCGTGGATTGTTGATAGAATTTCCTACGTTGTACCGAACGTGTCAGGGTGGCGGAACTGGTAGACGCGCTAGATTCAGGATCTAGTGGGCATTAGCTCATAGGGGTTCAATTCCCCTCCTTGACACCAACCTTATAAAAACTAACGGCGTCTTATGACGCCGTTTTTTTGTAATTAATTACGTCGGCGGAAATTTTGCCGAAGTATTGACGGAAGGAAAAAAGATGGTATAATACCTTCTGTTGGCCGGGGTGGCGGAAAGGTAGACGCACGGGACTTAAAATCCTGCGAACGCAAGTTCGTGCGGGTTCAAATCCCGCTCTCGGCACCAACGATTTTAGCGTCGCGGGGTGGAGCAGTACGGAAGCTCGTCGGGCTCATAACCCGAAGGTCACAGGTTCAAATCCTGTCCCCGC